>Ga0315532_1000477_pt1 | contig 32029 bp, 26 predicted proteins | sample SalMarWE160370MG_FD_203082 | JGI IMG/M metagenome (GOLD analysis project Ga0315532, IMG submission 203082) | Salt marsh sediment microbial communities from the Plum Island Ecosystem LTER, Massachusetts, United States - Salt Marsh Sediment WE1603-70 ...
TTTACATTATTTAGGTTATGACTGAGTTGTTTCTGGTAAGCTGTCGATATGGCCGAGAAATTCACTAATCTCGGTAAAGTTGTTTGAATGCCTCAAAGCTAGTATTATTCCCAAATAGCCCAGGCTTCTAGCTTCCTGAATGTCCATCTCGGTAATAAACTCCTCACCGATTCGGTTACGATAGCCATAATGGACTGTCTTAACGCGCTTGTCATAGAGTGAATCAAGTCTTTTGGCAGCAGTAGAGTCCAGCATCTTCCCGATTCTTCTTTTTACGATATTCCTCGATTCACGCTCGGTCTCATTCAACAACACGGTCTCAAGAGCGCTAAGATACCAGACCAGCTTTGCGCTTAATGATGGAAGCCGTGTAGCCTCAGCATATTGTTGAACGCCTAAGAGAAACCTCTGCTCAACTGGATTTGGGTTGGAACTGTTGGATATCTGCTGAATCTGTTGAAATTCTTTAAGCTTGGTAAGTTTCCTATACTGTGAGGAGTCCAGCGTATAAGGAAATGGAATTCCAGATTCAAAGTCTAACCCGCAACGTTGCCCCCTCGCAATTTGAATAGATTTCATTATTCCCCGTTTTCCCTGATGAGGGAAATGACTTGCAAATACTTCCGGGTTTATCCCATTCAGCAAAGCAAAGAAAGACAAAATATCCATCGCTAACACGGCAGCCTCGATCGCTTGGTTCTTGGCAGCCTGTTGACGCCCACTTACTTGTATTTGGTACCATAACCCGCTACTGGTTAATATTTCATCGAAATCTTCGTTAAGGCTCTGAATTCCTGACTCAGCCTGCTGGGGAACTCGCCACTTAGCTTGATTCCAGATCTTCATGCATTCGTCACGGAGTAATTCCTTTTCGCCATTCGTTAAAGACTTGAAGATTCCGCCAGCTAGTGATATTTGTTCTTCATTGGTCAACTTGAGATTCTCTATGGGTAGATAAATATCCCACGTTTCGCCCCCCTCTGCCAAGCGATTCAAGAGGGAATTCACCAATGCGTCTACATTAAAAGCACCCTCCTGCAACGCTTCAGTGCCTTCAAAGAGTGACGTTATTACTTCTTGCTCCAGTTCTTTCTCGCTGAGTATGAACCTCAACCGTTTGTCCATACGAAGCCGAGTGACTATATCTTGAAACAGGGTGTAAGCCCGAGAATTAAGAGAAATCGTTGTCGCTTGCTCTGCAATAGTTTTTCCTTCCGGAGCTTTGGTATAGAAAACAATGGATGGATTTGATTCGCTTTCTTCTGCCAATGCTTCGCTGCAAAGACTGGTAAGGAGAGTTCCAAGCGACTGCTTTACAATATTTTGTTCTGACATTCGTTCTTAAATTCTCGCAAATAATAGAACGTTTGGCAAATGTTCTAAATATTAGGATAATAGAAATAGGGCGAGTTCACCACCAAACAATAATCCATGAAAGTACAGGTAATGGCGTCTGTCCTTGTTGGCACAGTATTTCGCTTCCCTCATCCCCTGCTATCCCTCTGCACCTTCCGGTGAGGCCAGCCGGTATTCCTCGACTTGTGATTCGCTCCGATTTCAGGATACATGGTGAAAAGCGGATTTGACCACTCATCGTCAGTAGCTTTCCGGCCGGCCTCCGTCAACCGGTAATAGACCCTGTCCGGTGCTTCGGGGTAATGGTCCTGCATCGCCGAGTTTTCAGTTTCTGTTGTAGCTTCGACCCACCCCAGCTTTTTTAGCGTCCCGAAATACTTAAGGAAGGAATGGTAACGCATACGGGTAAACTTGTGGGATATCTTCTTCAATTCCTGCTGGTAAATCTTCTCCGCGAGTTCCTCGGTAACATCCTCACCAGCGAGCACCAGGTTACTGATTCTCTTTTCTGCCCGGGTTCGAGCCGTGGCCGTGGCCAGGGAAACCTTGTACTCATAGTTGATATCCGACTGCGGAGCGCCACGCTCAGGGTCAATCCTGGTGGAGCCTTCCGGGCCATTCCCCAGGAGATACTCGCGGATAAACCAGCCGGCGCCGAAGGGACGCGCAAAACCGCCGCGGGTGGGTCGAAGTTCCATTACGATTACTCTCCTTCCCAGACGAATCTGCGGATTATCGCTCGTTCAACAGCCTCACGGCACATCCTGTCGAACTCATCGTGCCAGGTTGTGAAACTAGCCTTGGCCTCGGTCTCCTGTCGGAACACCTGCCAGTGCCAGTCTTTGAGCGGTGTCAATCCACGCTTCTCCAACTCCGGCCCGACAAGCGCCCGGATCATGCCGTCAACCATGGGCAGCGTTACCATTAAAAACACCGCATTCATCTGGTCGGCGAGTTTCCACTGCCACTCATGTTTTTTGAATATCTCCGTCATCATTGAGGTGACAGCGAGCGGCATCAAGGCTTTGAACGTTTCGCTGATGTTGTCCTTGCTCATTCTCTGCCTCCTTGTTCCTGTTTGCCACGAGAGCTATTGATTGGTTCGAGGCGCATCATCTGCGCCCCGACCGTCAGGACCATGGTCAGGAAATGCAATACCTGGGGAGCGGATTCCTCCGGTTTCACGTTGCGCAGGATAATACGTGCCCGCAGGTGCTCCGGCTCCACGTTGATGAGCAACTGCCCGCTCTCGACCAGGCTGGCAGACTGCTCCTGTCCCTGTTTGATCATTTCTTCGAAGTTCATCATTTCCATACCTCCTCGAATTCGTCTTTACTTATTTCCCGGCCACCGCCGGGCTGTGTCCCCTGTGCCGCAGGCTGTTGCCCCGTTACCGGCTGTCCGGCTGGCGGCATCATCCCCATACCGGGCATGCCAAAACCACCCATCATCGAGCCCATCATCTGCTGCATCGTCTGCTGGAGGATAGGCTCGAATACTCTGGTCATCATCGAAGCGAACGGGTTAGGTGAGCTGGCATTACTGGAATCCTTAACCGCTGACATGAAGTGAGGCATTGCCCCACTCAGCGCCTGCTGGGCAGCCATCTGGGCCACCTCGGCACCGCTACCCTGGACGGCTCTTGCGGCCTCTGCCTGGCCCCTTTGCCATGTGGACAAAAGGTCGGTCAATGGCTTGATGGTTTCGCTGAACATCCTCAGTCCCATCAAGGGAACGGACATCCCGGCCATAAATATCTTCCGGTCTCTGATGTTGCCATCGAATATTTCAGCGACATCGGTCTCCAGCCACTCGGGGAGCACCGATTCTTTTTCCTTGCGGATGGCCAGCGAGCTATCCTTGCCCACTGACGTGGGAAAAGACTCCTTGCCCGCTTTCACTCTTTTGCGGATACGCTGTCTGACCAGGGAAGGCGAATAGCCCCTGGCTTCGATTTCCTTCTGGTTGAATCCTTCTTCCAGCAGTTCGTCAACTTCCTGGCCCAGGTTTTCTTCGTTCTGGTTTTCGTCTGTCATTGTTCCTCCTTTTTCTGGTTATTTTGGGTCATTTGCACAGCTAAGCAGGTGTCAGACTCTTGTCCTGCATAGCTGGCATTCATATTTACCGCCGTGAGGCGGTTAGCTATGCGTTCATTTCATCACCTCCTCTATTAGCCCCTGGGGGTGGTGACCCCCTCCGTCATTCCGGGGGACTCCCGGCCCGGGCGGATTTAACCGTGATTCGTTAGTTTTCATGCTTTCCAACACGGGCACCTCTCTGCTTTACGGCAATTTGGGCACAAGTCGCCTATATGCAGAAAACGGGAGGTTAGCGTGCTTATGATTGCCGGAGGCTCGTGGCTCATCAAGTCACCTCCTGGCTGAATCTAACGCTGGTTGTCGCCAATTGACTAAGGTTGTAAAGTTATCTGTGGAGCTAATACCAGTTACCTAGCCGAGAGTGAATGGATTGGCGATAACACGCCTCTCACTTTTTGCGGTGTTAGGGTAAGCCCTAGCAACTCCGTCAAGCCCAATATCGGAGCTTCCGAGTTAGCGGACACACTGGCAAGAGTGTTACCCTTTACCGCTACAGATGACGCTAGACCGATACTCCAATGCGTTTACTTTGTAGCTAAAGAGGGCAAGCTCACAATAGCTAGTGCCGATGGTTTTAGGTTAGCAGTAACTAGCCTTGACTTTGATGACGGAGAGGGGCAAGCCCTAGTCAACGCCGATAACCTCAAGGGGATGGTAAACGCCCTTAAGAGGGCAAAGCGGGCTAGGGTTAGCTTTGAGGCTGGCGGAGAGACTATCGGTGGTTACTCTCTCATTATAGACACCGAGCTAATCCGCTATAAGTGGGTGAGCGTCAACGGAGACTTCCCCGACTATGAGAAGCTAATCCCTACCGAGTTTAACACGATAGCCTCTTTTGATACCCTTGAGGCAATCAAGGCGGTCAACTCACTGAAAGCCCTGTCTAGCGGTAAAGACTATCCGATAGACCTTGCCATTGGTGATGGTAAGATAGTTATGGCTAATCCCGATGACAAGGGGCAAGCCGAGCTAGTAGCCGATACCGATGGTGAAGTCAAGGTGAGAGTAGATGGTCAATACCTTGCCCAAGCTCTTAAGGCTTGCGGGGGTATGGTAGAGTTTAAGCTCACCAACGGATATTCGCCTATGCTTTTTAGCTCTAATGGTTATCAACTGGTAGTAATGCCAATGTTGACCGATGACGCTAACAAGCAAGCGAAAACCGATAGACAGGCAAAAGCCGAGAGCCAGACCGAGCCAGAGCCAGAGGCTACCGAGCAAGAGCCAGAGCAAGCCGAGCCAGTAGCCGAGCAAAAGCCCAAAAAGCGTAACCGCAAAAAGGTAGCGGTTGCGGTAGCCTAGAACGCTTGTAACTCAAAAAAGAAAGCCACGCAGAGAAGCGGGGGAGACCCCGCTTTTTTGCTTTTTTCAGGGGTATTCGTTCCCCTAGCGTGGGAGCGGATACCCCTCTTTTTGTGCGTGGCAGGGAGTGCCGATGCCCGATGGCAGTGCTAGAGGCGCGATGGCAGGGACACTATTAGCGGTTGCGTACTCAATGGAAGTCCACTCGGACAGTTGTACAGTACGAACAAAAACCAAAAAGAGTAGGCTCTCCGAACAAAAGAATATTCTCTCAGGGCAATTGGGAGGGGGGGGGCGGGAATCCCTAGATTACCGACCCCATCTTTTTGCCAAAAACCAAAAGAAAGGAGGTGAACTGAGTGAGCGACCAAAACACAATCTTCATTCTGACTAGAGAAGATGTTATCGGTTGCGCCCGGCAAATGGAGATATCCGAAGAAGCGATAACCGATGATGTGCTCTACCAGGTCAAGAAGGGTGTGGAGTGGGGCTTAGAGTGCTGGACAGAGGTAGTCAAGACAGCACTCCGAGAAGCTCTTGAGTTAACAGGGTAGCTAGGGCAGGCTAGCTTGAATGGATAACTATGCCCAGAAAGGAGGTGAAGCTATGCCTATCAAGTGGAGCGCGGTCAAGGTGAGTGAGGCTATGGATGAGGTGGAAGCTCAGGTTAACCTGGCGGACTCGTTTATTGCCGAAGCTAAAGCTAAAGCACAGGCAGCCAAGAAGATTGCTAACCTGCCTCAGTATATCGAGCAACGGGTCAACCGTCTCATTGACCAGCTCGACCGGATGGAATACATCAAAGGCGCTATCGAGTCGGTCCGCAAAGACATTCCTGACGGAGCAATAGAGGCGGAGCTGGGGTGCACCAAGCACGGCAGCACCCAATCGCTGATGTAAACTGCCTCAAAGTGATGCAAAGTGTCGCACTTTGAAGGGGCTACTATGCCCAAAATCCAAAGGAAAGGAGGTGCCACCGGTGACAACGCAACTAGACCTCTTCGGTGAGGCAAAGGTTGCGGTAGCAGAGCCAGAGCCAATGACCGAGGTGCGCCTGGGACGGCACTCGGTCCGAATCCCCCTCCGCAAGAAGCGAAGGGAAGCCCTAACCAGGTTAATGGAGATCCTGAAAGAGCTAGAGGGCAAGGATATCTACATCGGCTCGTATGATGCTGGCGGCCAGCACTACTGGGTCAATAACCTCTTGCTCCGGCGACTCCAGCTCGAGTACTTCCCTTTCAGGTACAAAGACGCTATTGACTACATCCCGAGCGTCGTAGTCCTCTGGGGAAGCCGAGGTGGGCAAATCAGGATATTCACCGACTACCTGGTGGCTGTCCGAGAGCAGGAATACCAGGGCTACTGGCACTGGCTGCTTGACTTCCGTAACGGCTTCTATGACAGCAAGCTCGATGAGTTCAAGTCTCATTATGCCTGTCTAACGATAACCAGATTTAAGGACTAAGGGGTAAACCGTTAAAAAACAGCGGTTTAGCAAGGGGTAACTATGCCCAGAAAGGAGGTGAAATTGTGGCAGAGCGCAAGGACATTATGTTGGAGTCGGATGAGGAGAAAGAAAATGTCTATGAGGAGATCCACGCCCTCTTTCTCCAGGGCAAGAATGTCCAGATGAAAGAGCACAAGAGTGGATTCCCGGCGGTCACTGTAGACTGTGAGGATATCCATATCCTCACCGACATCATCAGCCTGGAGCAGTGGTGGGGGAAGCGGAAAAAGCTAGACCAAGAAGCTGATAAGCTCGGATTGAAGCTAGAAAAGAAGTAAGAAAGGAGGTGATACTAGCCAAACAGTAAAAATAGTTGACCAAAATGTTGACCAAAATAAGGAGGTAACAATTGAATACGCCCAGGACAGTTGAGAAAGGCATCTCCGACATTGTGGGTGTCTTTACGGATCCCATCCTTGTCTTTCCCGGGGGTTGGGGAGACACTCTTCCTGAATGGCTGAAGAACGCCATTACCCTGGAGAGACTGATAGAAAACATAAAGGCACTAAAAGGCGAAGAGATGACTGGAACTGACGCCGAAGCCTGCGCCTATCTTATGACGGTTTCCCTTACTCAGCCGATGGACCACGACTGGGGACAAATCTACCTCTACATCGCTGGCAAGACATACCAGCGCCACAAACAAGGCGAAATGCCAGAAGATATTAAGGTGGATTCGCTACGGGATGACCAGGTGGTAGATCTCAATCGGCTTAAAGAGTGGCTCTACCGAAAGCGGACTGATATCAGGCTTGACCGAGACCGATCTGAGCGGCGGCAGCGAAAAGAGGAGGCGGCAGCCGAAAAGAAGGCGCTGCAGCCGGCATTGTTTGACTTCTAGTATATGACTAGAGGTATATTACTAAGGGGGTCGGGGGTTCGAATCCCCCGACCCCCTTTTTGTGCCCAACCCCCTAAGGTATTAAACCATTCACCACCTCAAAAAACTACCCAGGTCTTGATTACAGAGCGCCCCTCGTTGTAAAGTAGGTGCTCCCGGCATAAGTAGTAGCTTGGAGCCCCTTTCTTTATCTGTTAGACTGCAATTCCAAGCGCTTGTGACTCTCTCAAGTTCCCTTTTTCAGCCCCCGCCTGGACTCTTAGGCTGCCCTCAGAAAGCGTATAATGCGTCACAAACTGCCTCGAGAGATGTCAATGACATAAATTACTCAGATAAGATGGAAAATCCGTCTGTGCCGTGTCCGAAGACCAACAGGGATACGATTCTGTAAGTATACAAGTCAGGAAGCTCTTTGAACAAAGTTCGCTACACAAAGGTGACAAAAGGAGCTATTGTTGGATTGGCGTCATGCAACAGGTTTCGGTTGGTCATAATTAAACTATCAGCCATGAGGTGCAATGCCAAGGAAACTGTTGACATTCGAGCAGGGAATAGTCTATTCTCCACACAAGAAGGGAGGTACAGCTTAATGCAAGCATACTGTATGAAATGCCGTGCTAAAAAGGAAATGAAGGATGCTAAAGCCATAACTATGAAGAATGGAAGACCAGCGACTCAGGGTGTGTGTCCGACGTGTGGGACTAAGATGTTCAGGATAGGTAAGAGCTAAGTAACATAGTCACGCTCAGCATGGTTTTAATTGCTGATTGAACAAAATAAGCGATTGTGTAATAAATCAATGTTGAGTCAGACCACTACAACCGTGGCATGATATAATAGTGTAGTAGAATAGTGAGCCGTAACCGTGTAGGCGAAAGGCCTGATTGAAATGCCAAGGCAATCACCTCTTAAAGAACTTGCGCAGAAAGGCGAGAGTCAAACGCTCGAGTTCAAAAAGTCCCTTAGTCTTCAGCGTGAAGGACTTGAAGCGTTATGTGCAATGGTCAATTCTGATCTAGCTGGCGGAACAGTGATTTTTGGGATTGAGCCAAACGGAACTGTCTGTGGAATCGAACAAGGGAATTTAGATACGGCCCAACGTTCACTTTTGCAACGCATAAGAAACAAATTCGACCCTACTCCAATTGTGCAAATAGAGGTCAAAGAACTGAAAGGCAAACAAGTTCTCGTGGTTAGAGCAGAAAGGTACCGGGGCGTTCCTTACTGCGAGTATGATGGTAGAGCTTGGATTCGAGAAGGCACCAGCAACCGCAAATTGAACCTTTCTGAAAAAGAACGGTTCATTAAAAGAAGGGATCGGGATAGTCATGCTGGGCCATGGAGATGTGATCGATGCGGCAGTTGGGTTGGAGTGTTGCACAGCTTTGAGTTCTCAAGTGAGGGAATGAAAAGGACATATAAATGCCAATGTGGTGGGGAGTTCTGGCCAGCGACGTAGGCGCACGCTACGGACCCGAGGTGCCCGCCTACAGAGTGCGTTTGAGTGATCACTCAGGTGACACGACGTTATATTGCTCACTATTGTAACTGTCGAAAGCAGTAACTTGTGCAGTGCCTGAGAACACTGTTAGCAATTGGTAGAAGAGGGAATGTTTTCTATTTGGGTGAAGTATGTCTGACATTGTCTATCTTCTTGGAGCAGGAGCCAATCAGCTTGTTACTGATTGGGATGGGCTAAGACCACCGCTTAGCTGTAACTTCTTCCAAATGGCTCTGCAGAGCGAGAAGTTTTCCGATGAGTCCTACACGGACCGCCTCACTACCGTATATGATTACATTTCACGATACTGGAAGAAGAGTATAAATGATTTGCGTAACACGCCTTTCAATCTTGAGGATTTTTTCACTTTCTTACAGCTTCAGATATATGAAACCAATCCAACAGAAGATTCTGTGCGTTATTCTGAGCTTAGCACTATTGAGTTTCTACTCAAGTCGTTCCTAGCAGAGTATCTATCCGATTTAGAGCTTTTTGCCCGTCGTTCAGACGTTATGAGAGAGTTCGGAGCAGTTATCTATCGGGAGCAACCAACCGTTGTGACACTCAATTATGACTGTATTCTTGAAGCTTTGGTAGAGAGCGCTTCCGGTATCAACACGACCATTCCACAGTCTCTCAGTGGAGAATACGACATTTCAGCGGAAATCTCAGATGAAGAACTGTGGTATAGCCATTTCAACTGGAATCGACCATTGGCCTATGGCATCCAATTCGACGAGGTTCAACTTGAGAGAGCTGGCCTATCTACATATGTGGAAGGAAGCCGCTTCTATAGTCACCCCGATAACAAGCTGTATCCTTGGAAAATTCTAAAGCTACACGGCTCACTCAACTGGTTCCGGTATATGCCCTTTCGCAAATATCCCCCTGTCAACCCTTCCGATGAGCAATTGCCTAAGGAGAAACTTGAGGAAGTACTGCTAATACAAGGTCGTTGGTGGTTTATTGCGCCGCCCGATTTGCGGGGTTGGTTATTAGATCCACTAATTATAACGCCGGTATTATACAAGTCGCAGTTCTATGAACATAGAGTGTTTTCGAATACTTGGAGACAAGCGCACAATGAGCTTTCTACCTGCAAACGTCTAGCTGTGGTTGGCTACTCTTTTGCCCCCACTGATTTCTATGTCAGGAAACTCTTTCTCGACGCCTTCTGTGAAAAACCACCAGAAGAACTAATCATAGTTAATCCAGAGACAAGTGTTGTTCAAATAGCGAAAGATCTTACTCATTTTAGTAAACCAGTTCTTGTTTGTAGAGATTTGGAAGAATACCTTCGTCTGTATGCTACATAGGGGACTCAATTTAGCGATGCTTTTAGCTTCTAAAGTCGAATAGTTGCTACTATCGCCTATTCTCAGAATGAGAATTTTGTCTGCACGAAAAGCCATATTGTAGTTATGATTTTGGAGAGGGAGGTGATATCAGTGAGCGACTAGAGTAACATTACGCTATTTTGTGCAATGAGGTACCAAACAAGCAAATGTTACCTGATGTGGCCTGAATTGAACAATCTACTTTATTGTTACCCGACCGCCAATGAGTTTTCAAACACAGCCCACATCGTTATCTTGTAACCTTGAACCCTATTAACCACTGGACAAACATCGGGATGTCCGATTTCTTGCACTTACGATTGGCCGAATGGGAAAGAAGCTGTTAGAATAATGCCAGCGCTGTAATTTGGGGATTTTGAGTTCTGCAGTACCCAGAAACGGTCATTGAACATAAATTGGGAGACGCCGGTTTTAATGAAAAAAGCAATTCTTTTAATCTTATTTCTTTCATTGTTATTGATTGTCGGTTGCCAGTCAGAGCCTTCCAGCCCATACACGTATCAACCCCCTGAGAATATCAGTGATGGGCTTGATGTAAGCACTTTAGAGGAAGTGAATATTGATTCAGAGTTGATGGAAAAGGTAGTGAATGAGATAAACCGGGGTAAATATGATGAAGTGCATTCATTGCTTATTTTTAAGGATGACAGGCTGGTATTTGAAGAATATTTTGAGGGCCATAAATACAAATGGGACGCCCCTAAAGCTCATGGTGAATTGGTTACTTGGGACGATGATATGGGACATCCTGTTATGTCCGTGACAAAAAGCATTACTTCAATATGTATCGGAATCGCTATAGATGAAGGTTTTATCGAAAGCGTTCATCAGTCAATATTTGATTATCTGCCGGAATATCAGCACCTCAATACGGGGGGTAAGGATAAAATCACCATCGAACATCTAGTAACTATGACATCCGGATTAGAGTGGGATGAGTGGGGAGCGTCGCCTAACAGTGCTGACAATGACATCGGCGCCTTGTGGTTTTTTTACAGCAAAGATCCGATAACTTCAATATTGGAAAGACCATTGACAGATAAACCCGGAACAAGCTTTACCTATTCCGGCGGGAATATGGTTTTGTTGGCAGAAATTATTAAAAACGCGACAAAAACGGATCTCGATGAGTTTTCAGAACGATATTTGTTCCAACCCCTGGGGATCGATTCTGCTCATTGGGATCAATTCGAAAATGGTGTGATTGACGGCGCCGGTGGTTTAGACATTACACCTAGAGATATGGCTAAGATCGGCGTGACATTTCTAAATAAGGGAGTCTGGAACGAAAAGCAAATTATTTCCGAACAATGGGTTAATAAAAGCGCCACTTCGTTTCCCGGTAACGATGGGATAAATGTCCCGGGTACTGATGAGAGAAATACCGGTTATTCCTACTCATGGTGGACTAAATCATTTTCTGATTCAGGTAAAGAAATAAATATGTTTTATGCCGCCGGCTGGGGGGGACAGTTTATCATGGTAACCCCCGAACTAAACACGGTTATTGTCCTCACTGGGGGCAATTACCATGATAAAGTACGAATATTTAATATTTTAACAAATTATGTTATACCTGCTTTAAATTAGGTGGCAAATGATGACGAATAAACCAGTAATCCAAGTTTAGATGAACTGCTATGTGCTTGGCTTCAAGTGCATCACCATTGGATGAACATCGGGATGTCTACTTGGACTTAGCTATAAAGAAATCCTCCCATTTGAGGTAAATGTAACATTCTGAGTGATTGTTCAAATTTCGTTACATACCGAATTCTGCAACGGCCGGATAACTTCACCGTTATTGGCCACAAGGCACCCATTTATCTGGAACATGCGTTCTGTAGAGACGGGGGTAGGGGAGTAGCGCCTTGAGGTGCAAATCGATGTGTAATCAATTGACAAGCCTGTGGTATAATAGCCATAATCTGCTCAATAGGAGTGTAGGTGACTACTACTTATAAATATCCTTCTAGATTTGATCCGCCAAGCGACTGGGTAAATGCTCATTCTCTATATCTTTGCCGATCTCGCATGAACCTGAATCCATCTCAAGTGAAAGCCGTAGCAGGGATAGAGGAAGAGACACTAGTCAATTGGGAGAAATCGATTGAAGTACCTACGCTTGAAGATTTGGAAAAACTCGCCAAACACTATCGTTGCCCAGTCGGTTATTTCTTTCTCGAGCAACCACCGGAATTATTAATCAATAAAGTGAACTTCCGCGGTCTATCAGAAAACAAGATCGACAGTCTCAGCTATGAATCACGGCTGAAAATTGATGAGTTCATATATTTGTCTGATACCTTATCCAGCATAGTAAATGATCTACGGGTTACCAATAGTCCTGATGTAACCAGGATTCACCTCAATGAGAATATCAAAGATATTGTGCGACAGGAGCGAGAGCTATTTAGTTTTAGTGATGCGATACGCAAGGATTGGGAATCTCCGGGAGAGGCTTTCGATTTTTGGAAACAGGCAATCGAAAAAAGGGGCGTCTATGTAATCTCTTTGGGGCTAATCGTAAATGAAGTGAGGGGGGCATCTAGATGGGAAGATGGCTCACCACCAACTATTCTTGTAAACAAAAATGATTATGAATCAGCTACAGGACGCACTTTTACTCTTCTGCATGAATGGGCCCATTTGATGTTGCGCGAACCTGGAATAATATGTGATTTTATTGGCTCTCAAAAAGAGGCAAAGGTGGAACGCTTTGCGAACGAATTTGCTGCTGAGATGATGGTGAGCAAGGATGAACTGCGGGAGTTCTTAGGAAGTAAACGTATGGACCGCTACAAATCTCGTTGGGGTGACTCTGACATTGATATGATAAAGAATTACTTTAAAGTGAGCAGAGATGTCGTTGCAATATCGTTAGAAACCATGGATTTCGCGCCTCCCGGCTTTTATAAGACAAAGAGAGCCCAGTGGGACAGGCGCAGGCCATATTTCTCAGGCTTGACCCCCCTACGGATACTCGGTAGAACAAAAGTGAAGCGCAGATATGGAGAGCTCGGTGGGCCATATTCAAGATTACTTACCGAAGCTTACGTTAGTAGCAATATATCTATGACCAGCCTCTCAAGGGTCTTAGGTATGAAAATCGAAAGAGTAAATGATTTCATCAACTATGTGAAAACGAACTAGGAACGCCAAGAAAGTATTCATATGTACTGCCTGGATGCAGACACCATTATCAATGTGGAACTTGCCGGCTGGTTCGAGAAGTTGCATAAATCCGCAAAGGATGGTCATATTTGTTTTGTCGAAGGCGTTTATCGCCAGCTAACAGATACGAGCACTAGAATAGGCACTAAAATCAAGAATTGGGATAAGTATGGCTGCCTTCATAAGCTTACAACTGTTGAACAAGCTCTAATGAAGCAGCTTGATACCAGATATGGTCCGCCTTTCTCTATAATAAAAGGGCATAATTATTCCGGGTTTTGGAAAACCGAAGGTGTAGGTGGCGGAGTCGATTCCCAAATTGTTGCTGTAGCAAAGGAACGCGGGTATTTAGTAGTTAGTAACGACAATTCGATTCATGGGGCTTGTATGCTTGAAGATGTCGAGTGCATAAGATATGGAGAATTTGGTCGCAGATTATTGGCCGGTACTCTAGTACAGTCTAAATTGTTTTAACTATCGGTATCCGCGGCTTTCTGCTAATGCAAACTGGCTCCCGAGGTAGAATTCGAACCTACCACCAAGCGGTAAACAGCCAGTTAATTGAACCTTGGCAAGTTGGCCAAACGCTACTTTGTGCAATTAGCCTGTTGTACTTCAGCGAAAGTTTACCGGCGATGGAAGCTCTCTGTCTGTATCCATCGCGGGAGAATAAATTTAGCTACGGCTGTAAGACCGTGATTGCACTGGGTTGTTCCACAATCTATAATGAAACCAAATGGGGAAAGCCAATGCTACCAAGCCCTGGACAGCGGGTCCTAGAGAACTTTTAAACCATGCTTTTGAGCATCTAGCCAAAGGCAAGCCCTTTGATTTTAGAATCGCAATGATAAGCGTTGACAACGCAGTTGAGCTTACAATTAAGACTTACCTAGGTCTTCCCAAACGGATTCGCGGTTCTGTGGGGCCACCGTTAAAGCGTCTCCAAGAAACTGGCTCCAGTTTTCCTGTTTTACTCGACCTTCTTGAAGAATTCGCTAAAGGAAAACTCAATGGCATAGACCTTGGTGATATCGAAGTGTACCATCGTTTGCGGAATACACTGTACCATGAGGGGTATGGAATCACAGTTGACCCGGAATATGTTGACAGCTACCTGCAAATCGCAAAAGTCCTGTTAAACAACCTACTTGGATTAGAACTGGAGAAGGACCAATCCAATCTACCCACTAGCTCACTAGGAGATCTAGTATCAAAGTGGGCTAGCCTGGTTCAAGAAGTCCGTCTGATGACCAGATCGTATCTAGGCAGGGAAGAACCCCCTGGAGAGCCTGTTCTACACTCAGTGGACAGGTTAATCACGAAGGGTGTTGTTGATACAGAGTTTCGTAGGAGACTGCGGGACGCGAATAAGCTGCGCAACAAGCTCATACACAGCATATCGGTTCCTCTTAACGAGGGAGACGTCAGCTACCTGATGAACGAACTTGGCGAATTAGTAAGTTACCTAAGAAGGATTCACAGGGACAGCGGCTAAGCTTGCAGTCGGCGGATTTTCGAAGATAGCGAGATATTCTGTTCAGTGCTAGCCGGGGTACCTCACATCTGACACCTTGCAGAGGCTAGGTTAACAAAAGTGAGTATTCGTTCTTAGGAGGAACATGATGAAACTGGTAGCTTGTTGGCATCATGGGGATGAGGATCGTCTGGAGTGGCACCTTCGATATAACCGAATCGATTTGTATGGGTCGAGAGAAGTTACTAAAAAGGGCATAAAAAGACTAGACTACTGGTGGAACCACCGAATGCGTCTCAAGCGGGACGATAGAATACAGATTGTGGTGAAAGGGGAGATTGTCGCCACAGCTACCATAGCTGGGTCCCCGGAGGAGTTTGTGGAGGGGCGACGTCCGTGGCAAAGCGTCGTTCCTTTGAAAGATATTGAGCTCTTTGACCCGCCCAAGCCCGCACGTTGCGCTTATCTCCAAGGTAGTCACCGTTTTGACGGCCCGAAGACAGCATCACTTGTAACCCTTTCAGATTGCTAAAGTCTCTCTACTTTTTCTAATGTTGTGTAAGATCAGCGGCCTAAGGTGGAACGTATTGACTTAACAAAAGTCAGAATTGTTGGGTCTCCTTTCGGGAACCGGGCAAGATTAGTTGTTCCATCACAAAGTCGTTATTTTGCGCAATGAAAGCTCTGCTCTGAAGTGCGGTTCCTGACCGAAGGGAATACGAACTTCTGTGGATTTACTGTTCATATTATAGCTTTCATGAATAGCCCTACCATCCACCAACACCTTGTGCCTGATTTCCAGGAGTGGCTCAATCCTCAGTGTTGAATGGCTCAGTTTCTCACCTTCGCGTCCAAAATATCTATATGCTCGCGGTGGTCTATAAACCGCGTATCCAATTTGCATATTCCTGCTTATCACTAAAGCAGACTGGCCGTGAGTCTGGATGTGTTACATCCAATACCCAAAATTTGTCCCCAATTTTATTTGTACTTTGTAATGCTTCAAAAACAACAAAATAAAATGGGACAATGAGTTTTTCGGCACAAACCGACCACCAAATCGCGTCCTTGCTTTGTTTGAAATCTTCGAAGACCTCCTGTGCTCTTTCGAAAGAGTATAAGTCAGTATTAATCGATATGGTTTTTAATATTGCTGCAGGTCGTCCAATCGTCTGAGCAGGATTATCCTTTCGCCATTCTACCCACTGTAAACTAATGAATGGGTAAGGAGATGAACTTCGCAATCTTTCGTAATCCATCGGTCTCTCTCCAGTTGTTTCACCTTTAACTGGATAACCGCTCGGAGTAGATACTATTTTAGGTAGTGTCCGGGGCTTCCTATTTTCAACCGCTTCAAGCTGTTGCTTATAGTCCATTTCCCATTTTTCTCTGTATTTGAAATAAGGATATACTTTGACTCCTGGAAAAGGCTTTACAAATGACTCTAGAAGATATGGTAATTCGAGAGGTTTTTCACAAAGAGTTCTTTCTACTTCGTTATCAGGCTTTCCCATCTTATCAAGAAAATCAATATACTGTTTTTCTGCGACAACCAACTGTTTCCCGTTAACCAGCGACAGAATATGAATTTTCTTGTCGGGGTCATTCATACAGACAACGTATGCGGGTACATCAAGCCATCTGGCTACCCACCATGCCATCTCCAATTGAAAGCCGCTTGTTTCTCTTAAGAATCGGTTAAACACACCAGATTGTCCAGTACAACTAGGGAAGCTCGGTGTACATAAGCTAGCTTCAATAAGTGCCATTGGCCGATCTTCTCTTATTTCGATAAAGTCCACATCCATAGCAAAATAACTATACCCCAGGCTGCGGTGCCATAAACTATATATCAGGTCGCTCATTTTCAGTACTCCTCGTCAGATTTACGCTAGGGAAACAAATATGGGAATCAAAGAAATCGGGAATGTAATGAGCAAGTTTAATCTTCCTCCAGTGGCATCTGCATCTGCAAATCATTTTTTGAAGCTTTTCTTTCAGACCGTCGCATAAGTTCTAGCCAACTCTGAAGCTCAGTGGACATTGCTGCATAGAGGTCTCGCAACATGGTGCTACTTTCCTCGTCACTAAAGCCTATAATCTTCAAAACGGCTTTATCAATAGTCTCCCGGGTTCTCTGAGGGTTAGTAAATTGCTCAATAAGTGATGTGACTTCTTCCTGAGCTATAGTCTCAAAAGCTTTTTCAAGCCACTTAACATCAATTTGCCGAAAGTCAGGGACGTGGAACCCCATCAAACTTTCCTTCGTAATTTCAGTGAATGAACCTTCTGTCTCTGTTTGAGAGAGCAGGAGTTCAATAAGCGAAAACGTACTGTTTAACCAGATACTCAAAGCCCGTGATGTGGCGACATCCGTAGGAAGTGACCAAAATGCTTTTCCGGGAAGTAACTCTTGCTCTGAATAAAATGCAATCACTTTCGTCCCAGGTGCAGTGATGTTTATACGTCTTGAAACTACAAGGTGAGAGAACCTGTCTTTGGCTTTTAAAGAAAGCGACTTGAAATCTACTTTTTTGACATTAAGATAGTGCTGTAGGTCACTGATACCTTGAAAAGACTTGACTATAGCTAAATCAGTTATGTTTCTGACATCTATTCTTGGGACATATGCTGCAGTTTTGAGACCCTTTTTCACTGCGCTTTTAGGAACTTCAAAGGTTATGGAAGACTTCTTTATCGTGCCGGTAATTGTTTCTTTCCCTTCTGAGTTGATGATTAGGCCGGAATGTCCCGTCCTTCTCTTATCCAGTGGTCTTACGATAAAAATGAGATTCAGTAGGTTTTCGGAGGAAGGCTCCAAACCTCTCAGCACCGAAATAGTTGGTTTAAAATCGCTCAGTGTAGTTAGTTTTGAACCGGCTTTAGTGATAACTTCATTGTAGAGTTGAACTAAGCGCTGTCCTGACGCAGTATTAAATACAATGAGATGACCCAAATCCTTCCAGTTGTCTGCAATCTCTTTTTGGTCTTTCCAGATAACTCTTACGGACTCATCCTCAAAGTCATTACCCTTTTTAATCGCCCGAATCCCAACAGCAATGTTGGCGGCATCTTCAATACTGAGGTCTTTTATTCTCTTCTTAAGATAAACAAAAGCACATGGTTCCTGACCTGAATTTCTTTTGGTGACTACTAGAAAGTCACGAAAACGGGCACTCTCACTAAACGCAGTGTCCTTGGTGGATTTGACAACATAGCATAGACTGTATCTGCCCTTACTCCATAAGAACCCTCTTACGTTTTTACTATTATCACCCCTGAATATGTCTCGCGGTAAGACAGCCGCTATCGTACCGTTATTTTTAAGTAAAGAATCGGCCAAAAGGATAAAATATGCCCAAAAGTTCTGGTTGCCTATACTGCCAAACCTTACACCTTTCATTTCGGACGTTAGTCGCTCTTTTCTGGTAAAAGGGGGATTCATGATACTAATGTCAACTGGCTCAAGCTCAAAAGCATCCCCTTTACGGTAAGGAGAATTTTCATCAACATCAGTAACTCCTCCACCAAACGTCTGGAGCCACTGTGAGAGATTGCCAACACTACTTCCTGCCGCAAGGTTTAGAGAGTTGCCAACGCCTATGCGGGTCTTATTGGTGACTTCTCTAGGTGATTGCATGGTAAGGTTGAGAGCTGCAAGGTGAGCCGAAAAAGGCATAATATCAACGCCAGTTATCTCTTCCTCTATCATCTTCTTATGAGACCTTGCCTTATCAAGATACCTTTTCCTTCTATATGCTGCCACCAGCAATGTACCACTTCCGCATGATGGGTCTAATACACTTTCATTGCCTCGGTTAATAGACAGCCCTGCAAGCAATTCAGCCGCTTGTGGTCTCGTATAAAACGTCCCGAGCTGTTTTCTTGTTTCCTGAGGCAGGAACTCGTGGAAAATCCTGCCAAGAAGGTCATGACTCAGATTCTCCGGTTGAATGGCTCGTATTGCAAGAATACAGACATTAACCTCATTAGTGGCTACAGCAGGTATATTTGAGGCTATGTCGATGCAATATACTGCCTTGTAGTCAATGTCTGTAACATCCTTAAAATAGGAATTTAACTCTGCTGGAGAGGAAACTGGTTCTATGCCTCTTGATAAATTCAGGCTTTTAGCAAGTATATGTCTCAGTAGAATCTGATTGACCAATATATAAGCTGCCAAATCTACCACAATGTCTTTCGTAGCTTCCTTACTTGCTTTGACCTTAGTGTCCTCGACGTCTTCGACTAGTATGTCAAAGAGAGCAAGAGACCCTACGGTTTGCTTGATTATGGGGTGGTCAATTCCGATGCTTCTCCTAATCTCTAAGGATATGCCCTGAACGGCATTTCGAAGTGTATCCACAACCAGGTCAACCGATGGTGCCAACTTAGGCTCAGCAATAGCTGCCTTTAATCTGGTGGCAAGCTCAACTAGAGATATGTGGGGATAGTAGTCCTTGAGAAATGGAGTAAGTACCATGACAGTAGCTTGCAAATCTGAAGCTATATCTCTCACTTCTTCTGGTCGGGTGACCACTCTCCGGGCTTCATCTGGATAAACTATGGCGATTACACCATCAGCACCGACTTTCTCCTTATAACTTTCAGCCTGTGATATAGCATAGGGTAGTTTTTCAAAGCCACCTATTTTTAGCTCAATGATTACTTTGTAATCATTTAAGAATAAGAAAAAATCAAATTTCTTTCTATTTGGCAGAACGCCTTCTCTGGCTATCTTTGAGCCCAAGAAGCTTTCAAGTAAATTCCCTACTTCAGGGCTGAGTGTGGTTTCAGATATTTGGAATGTCATAAAAATACTCCGGCGATACTAGATATATTTACCGCAGCGTAAAACCTGAATTGTCTTTAACGTTTTCATTACCCGATGGAATAGTATCATCTACAACCCCGAATTGACAATAGGTTGACCAATAGCGTTGGAGCGCACTTACTCGGATAGGAGTTTATGAGTTTCTCTCCAAATCCGCTTGCTGGGCTTATGCCTCAGCCTCCACTTTGACTCTCGCAGCGGCAAGTGTCAAGAGACACATACAGTCACTGAGGAGTCACAAAACGTCACATTGTGTGATTACCGGATTGGCTCTTAAAGGTGTAGAAGGTTAGGCAGGCCCGAAAAAGTGGCTAGATTTGGAAATAAAGCTTGTTGACAAGTGATCTTGAGTCTATCTTATTCCACCCAGGAATCGGACAAAATGCAATTCTGTCACATAAAGGCATTACGGAAGAATGTATAACATATAACATACGTCTTACGTTGACTAAAGTCAGGCTCTATTTTACCTAAAACTACCTATTTTAATGATTGTGTATCAATTTACAGAAAGCCTAGCAAAACCATGAAATGCAAGCCCAGATAAAGTGATGCAAAAGGTATTAAAATTAAGGTACGTTTATATCGAATTGGGTAAGAATATCTTTTATCTTCTGGACATCTTTTTTAGTACCCACCAGTTCGGCTTCACCTTCAATTATTTGGCTGTGAAAACCCATTTCTTCTGGTAGAAGGAAAATATACGTATATTTATTATCTGGCTCCTTATCCCTTAATACCGATTCTAGATGAGTTAATCTTCCTGTTAATGGAATTACGAGCTGGAAACCCCCAACACCTACATCAGTACTGCCAGCTAACCTAGGTATAGTAACTATTATGGGTTCAGAGTAAGTAAGTTCTATGGCCCATTCTTGGCTCTTTACTTCTTCCGGGTCTGGGAGAGTCTCCATCTCGGCATTAAAAGTTTTACCTGAGATTAACATCTCTTCACAAGCTGCCTGCAATTCTTTAAAATAGAGTGGTTGAGGATCTAAGACTATTTCTTCACCCTTTCCATAAACCACAATCTGAGCTTCTCCGAGAAGCTCAAGAACCGGTACTTCTCTTTGTTTAGTACAACCAAAGAAAAGTATAGTCCCAGTTACAAGAACAGTTACTAATGCAAGTAGAAACTTATTTCTCCTAGTTAGCTCAGTTGAGTCCATTTCCAATTAACGCCTAGATTTAATTCGGGTATTCGGAAATTTACTATATTATAATAACTCTTTAGTGTCATGCAATCAATATTTATCTTCCATCATCCACCCAGTTAGTTTCTTATATGCTTAGACTTCTTACAGCCATATTCAGGTTGAAACAAACCGGGTTTTTCACTCCGCTCTCATCTTTATAATACCAATTAACAATTTTCATCACTAGCCGTTGTGAATCTTAATTGACCCACCCCCAATCTCAGTGGTGGCATCGTCACTATCATCGCCAAGGGCGTTGTCGTATATTACAACTTCACTACCATCAATCTCTTCCCATATCTTGATCCGGAACCGGTCAATCTCAAAAGCGTCGTTGGGGTCTACGTCGGCATCAATCACCGTTATCTGGAACTCGTAGGAGCCTTCACCGTTAACCGTACCTTCACCCTTGAATAGCGCCTTCGCGCCGGTAATCACCAGCCATTCATAGCTTGTATTGTGTAGTTTGAGGTCAGCCGCTTTGAAATTGAACTGGGTTTGGCCGGTGGGGATATCATCTCCTTTGTGGTATTTAACATTAAAGCCAAGGTTCGCCTTACCGGTGAGTGTTGGGTCAGCTGTGTAGGCACCTTCTGGTGAGTTAATCCAGCCACCACCGGTAACAAAGCCGGCGCCCGAATCATAGACAACCACGTAATGGAAAAAGGCTTCGTTCGAGCCACTGTCATCATCAGTAACGGTCAGATTGATGGTGTAAACGCCGGCGGCGGTATAGGTGTGATTGCCACTTACGAGCCTGACTGTCTCGTCAATGTAGCCGTCAGAAGTGGTACTATCACCCCAGTCCCAGATTGCCACGTGGGTATCATCAGTACCAGGGTCACTAAAGACGGCACTGATGCTGATTTCCGTACCAACTTGAACCGGGTCTAGCGGAGCGGTGATCTCGCCGATAATCGGGCTCACATTGCTGACATTGACTGTAGCAGTAGCGGTGTCCTCAAGCTCTCCATCCCAGACTTTCACTTTTATTAAGTCACTGTAGTCATCATACCACGTATGCTCCACTGAGGGCTCGGTTAGCCAATCAGTGTCCCAGATTCCGTCATTATCGAAATCCCAGCGGTACTCTAGAGGGTCACCATTGGGGTCAGTAGAGTTACTTGCCGTAAGAGATATCCGAGAACCCTCTTCCCCTGAATATGGGCCATTGGCATCGGCTACCGGTGGAAGGTTCCCAAACTGCCAATAACTATAGGCACTGGTAGTATAGGCTTCATATACATAATCTGGCAGGGTTGGATCAGCAGTATGATATATATAGACATCTCTTAAATAGTATGGTCCATCGACTCCATGGCTATAGATAGCCTCCCCGTTGAAATTGAGCTGGATAATCTCAGGTTGATCAGCCTCTAACTCAGCAATGTTTTCTGCCCAGACTATCTCTTCCTCGTTGATATCCACTAATCTCGCCCATATGGCGCAGGAGCCAGGTTCGGCCAGAATTGCCTCTACATCTACTGTCAAATAATCAAAAATCCCATCGCCATCAATGTCTGTTCCATAATCCCAGTAGTTACCTGTCAAAACACTCAACGGTGTAGGTGGTATCTGAAAATCAGTAAAGCTATAGGCAAAGGTGGTACATGCATCCACTGCAAAGTCAATAAAGTCAATTTGGTCACTGCTGTCACTAAGAACAAGGTATTTCAAATAATAGGGCCCATCAACTCGGTTTCGATTAATAGATCGGCCATTAAAGCTTAGGGTTGCTGATTGAGTTCCGACATGTAAGTAAGTGGAGGTATTGGCTATTTCTATCAGCCTTTCATTGCTATCGTAGAGGTGGCCATCTACAGTGTAATCTCCCGGGGTGGTGATATCTATTCCTACTTCTATAGTGAGGTAGTTGAATAATCCATCGCCATCAGTATCTGTCCCGTAATCAGAATAAGTGCCGGTAAACTGTTGGGCTGGCTCCTGGAAATCTGTGTATACATAGGTTGATGTGAAATATTCCTGATAACCGATCTGATCATAGTTTTCATCATTCAAACTAATAGCTAATAGATACGGCCCATCCTTTTCTGATTTGTGGATTTTTGTTCCATCGAAGTTAAGCTCAAGTATTTCTGAGTTTTCCAGATAATGAGTATTAGTTATTGAGGTAATAAATAGACCATCATTAGAATATAGCGTTCCTTGGAGGATATAATTCATTGCTCTCATCACATGGAGGTCTACTTCGGCTGTTAGATAATCGAATAAACCATCTCCATCTGTATCTTCCCCGTAATCTATTAAAATCTCCATCCCAGCCGGGAGTTCACCGAATTCAGCATGATTGAAAGCAGATGTATCAAAAGATTGATAATCAATAACAAAGCCATTTTCATCCGAGATAGCCAAATCTGCTGTATAGATTCCATCTATTCCACTGTTATAGATATCTCCTCCGCTAAAAGTTAAAGTTATAGTCTCAAGCCCTGGCTCTAGAACTGACAATACATGACCTAAGGGGATCGTTGAGTAAATGCTACGCCTTGAGGTAATCCCAGTATCATCAGACTTTAAAAACCCTACTACAGAATAGTCACCTGCTGTTGACACATCGACTTCTGCGTCAATAGCCAGCGAGTTGTAAATTCCATCTCCATCGCTGTCTACTCCGTAAATAGTATAATTTCCAGTAAATACTGCTCCATAACTTGGGTCTGAATTTGGATCTGATGAGTTAGATGAGCTATGATACTCGTGTTCTCTCCAACCAGTATTGGTATCATTCAGATACAAATATTTAAATAAATCGCGAATTTTATGACCATCTGTTAAGTCAGCCCACCGCTGGGGAATTGAATCTACGAACATCCAATACCAATCTGTTACCTGATCCCACTCAATGAATTCATTTTTATCATCGTATACTTTCCCAAAAGTTGGATCGTAAAACTTAGTCCAAATCCAAAAACCCCGCTTGCCGAATTGATGCATATCGAAAGACCATCGATCCACATCCTGACCTGGAGGATGGGCATTACCTGGTATAGATTCCGGTGCTAAAGCGATTGAGTTAGTCTTAGTTACAAAGCCTTTACCATATTCCCCCCTTATTCCTCCAGGTATCCAATTAACAAGATCAGGAGGTGCAGCCAATTCCACGTCAACCCCTAGAATTCTGTTTAGGTATACCCAAACATCGGTAAAAGCCCAGCAATTGCCTTCCAATCGGGTTCCTTCTATTAAATCTATCCAAATACTAGGGTAGTAATTATCTCTATATTTCCATTTACTGTCATTATATATGCCTTGATTAAGCTTGAAAGCGACCTCTGATGGATTAGTTGCATTTACAGCCCAATAAGTAGCTTTCTCTAACCACCTTACTTTTGGTGGATCCTGTAATTTGGAATTTTCGTAGGTAGCATATAAGGTATGAATCATAGATTGGGAATTTACTTTATTACCCTCATCATCATAAAGTGAAAAATCCAAATTCAATGTGTATTCCCTTACTTCTTGAGGCATACGGACGACAAACTCTCCATCCCAACCAGTGAAATCCCCACTTCCCTGTTTATCCGTACCTGGAATTGACCAGCTATAGGCACACTTGGGCTCCCAGGAAGGCGTGCTAGGATACGCTTCAATAGTGGCCTTGATTTTAAATGATCCAGAGTAAGGCCAAAATAGAATTCTATTTTTCATGCCATCTGCTATAGGGTCATATTGGGAAGGAGTTGCTTTTGTCCAGATTGGGTCGGAAATATCAGCAATATCAAAATCATTAAGGGCGTCGAGTTGAATTACTTTTAATATACAAGGGGGCTGTACACTGACTTCGTCCACACCCATATCAACTGTACTTTCTGAAATACGCGGATCACCCTCGAAGTCGTAGGGTATTGGCTCTTCCGTATCACCATCCCCGTCCAGATCAGCAATATCCGCCGGCAGGGCGGCATTGCTGCCTACATTAATACAAGGTGACGTTACCTGCAGGTGGAAATCACCGCCAGGCCCATCCACAAAAGCCGGGTCTTCATCAATATTCCCTGTTCCGCTGTAGCCTCCCTCAACATCACTGTAGGTCACAACCGGCGAGGACTCCTCATTGATGATCTCATCAGGACTATCTCCCCATAGAATACAGTTCGTTACCACCGGCGATGAGTCGGAGTTGAACATTCCCGCACCGACTTCTCTGGCGCTGTTCTCGTAGAAGGTACAGTTCGTCACCCTCGGCGATGAGTTGTCGACGTTGAGCATCCCCCCACCGACTTCTCCGGCGCTGTTCTCGTAGAAGGTACAGTTCGTCACTATCGGCGATGAGTCATGGTAGTTGAACATCCCCCCACCAGCGAAGTAGGCGTTGTTCCCGTAGAAGGTACAGTTCGTCACCATCGGCGATGATTGGTAGGAGTTGTACATACCCCCACCGAACACACTGGCGCTGCTCCCGGAGAAGGTACAGTTCATCACCGTTGGTGATGAACTTTCGTTGTACATACCCCCACCATTGTTATTCGGATCAAAAACTTCATCCGGAGGACCACCATTAGCATTGCCACCGCTGATAGTAAACCCGTCAAGAATGGCAGTATCATCTAAATCTGTCCCCGACGGATGGTAGAAAACATGGTAGCAGTTGTCTGAGATGTCCCCTTCTATTCCAATGTCCCCACTCAGAACGGTAACATTCGTCTCCCAGTCACGCTCCTCACGGCTCGTCTCCCCACCGGCAAAGCCACCGTAAATTCCAACCTCGTTCTCCATCTGGAAGTGCGAAGTTCTATCCAGCCCAGGTGTGTACGTTCCCGAGGCTACCCAGATCTCATCCCCGAGTCCCGCTGCTGTCAGGGCATCCTGCAGATCAGTCAGCGCATCTTCCCACGAAGTCCCTGTGTTACCACCGGTGACATCAGCATCAACATAGATGATTTCCGACACACCCAGGGTGGTGAAACTCTCCTCGTCACCAAAGGCAGTCACATTACCAACCGCCTTTGCCCTGAAGTAGTACGTAACACCATCGATGAGGTCAGTAACCTCCTGGCTGAAACTCCCAGTCCCGCTCATCGTCTGCACACTTGTCTCGTAAGGATACAGGCCCCCTTCACTCAGCCCATAGACAAACGACACTTCCACGCTGCTCTCGCCCCCCAGGCCCACAACCATACCATTCAGCGTAGCCGAGCTAATCGTCACATCCGTCGCTGGATTGGTGCTCACCTGTAGCATTTCGTCCACACCCATATCAACTGTACTTTCTGAAATACGCGGATCACCCTCGAAGTCGTATGGTATTGGCTCTTCCGTATCCCCATCCCCGTCCAGATCAGCAATATCCGCCGGCAGAGCGGCATTACTCCCCGTATTTATACACGGCGACGTCACCTGCAGATGGAAATCACCGCCAGGCCCATCCACAAAAGCCGGGTCTTCATCCATATTCCCTGTTCCGCTGTAGCCTCCCTCAATATCACTGTAGGTCACAACCGGGTAGGAAGAGGACACGAAAATCTCATCAGGACTATCTCCCCATAGAATACAGTTCGTCACTATCGGCGACGCCTTGGAGTTATACATACCCCCACCGGAGCGGGCGCTGTTCCCGTAGAAGGTACAGTTCGTCACCATCGGCGATGATTGGTAGGAGTTGTACATCCCCCCACCGGAGCTGGCGCTGTTCCCGTAGAAGGTACAGTTCGTCACCATCGGCCATGAGCGGTAGTTGGACATACCTCCACCAGCGTAGCTGGCGTTGTTCCCGGAGAAGGTACAGTTCGTCACCATCGGCGACGACTCGGGGTTGTACATACCCCCACCGGAGCTGGCGCTGTTCCCGTAGAAGGTACAGTTCGTCACCATCGGCGACGATTGCTTGTTGTACATACCCCCACCATCACGGTCGGCGCTGTTCCCGTAGAAAGTACAGTTCATCACCGTTGGTGATGAACCTTCGTTGTACATACCCCCACCATTGTCATTCGGATGAAACTCTTCAGTCGGAGGACCACCATTAGCATTGCCACCGCTGATAGTGAACCCGTCAAGAATGGCAGTATCATCTAAATCCGTCTCCGACGGATGGTAGAAAACATGGTAGCAGTTGTCTGAGATGTACCCTTCTATGCCAATGTCCCCGCTCAGAACGGTAACGTTCGTCTCCCAGTCACGCTCCTCACGACTCGTCTCCCCACCGACAAAGCCACCGTAAATTCCAACCTCGTTCTCCATCTGGAAGTGCGAAGTTCTATCCAGCCCAGATGTGTACGTTCCCGAGGCTACCCAGATTTCATCTCCGGGCCCCGCTGCTGCCAGGGCATCCTTCAGATCAGTCAGCGCATCTTCCCACGAAGTCCCTGTGTTACCACCAGTGACATCAGCATCAACATAGATGACTTGCGACACGTTTGGAGTAATGAAACTCTCTTCGTTACCATAGCCGGTTGCCTGACCAACCGCCTTTATCCTGAAGTAGTACGTAGCACCACCACCGAGGAGGTCAGTAACCTCCTGACTGAAACTCCCGGTTTCACTTACCGTCTGCGCACTTGTCTCGTAAGGGTACGAGCCTCCTTCCCTTATCCCATAGATAAAAGACACTTCCACGCTGCTCTCGCCCCCCAGGTCATCAACCATACCATTCAGCGTAGCAGAGCTAATCGTCACATCCGTCGCTGGATTGGTGCTCACCTGCGGGGTATCATATAGCACTTCGTCCACACCCATATCCACATTAATGACAAAAACACGCGGATCACCCTCGAAGTCGTAGGGTATTGGCTCTTCCGTATCCCCATCACCGTCCAGATCAGCAATATCCGCCGGCAGGATGGCATTGCTCCCCGTATTTATACACGGCGACGTCACCTTCAGGTGGAAATCACCACCAGGCCCATCCACAAAAGCCGGGTCTTCATCTATATTCCCTGTTCCGCTGTAGCCTCCCTCAACATCGCTGTAGGTCACAAACGGGTAAGAAAAGGACACGAAAATCTCATCAGGGCTATCTCCCCATAGAATACAGTTCCTCACTACCGGAGATGAGCTTTCGTTGTACATACCCCCACCACCTCCTGATTCATTCCCGTAGAAGGTACAGTTCGTCACTATTATCGGCGTTGAGCGGTAGCTAGTGCTGTAGTTATACATACCCCCACCGTAGCTGGCGCTGTTCCCGGAGAAGGTACAGTTTGTCACCGTTGGTGATGAGTAGCGGTTGTACATACCCCCACCGGCTTCGGCGCTGTTCCCGGAGAAGGTACAGTTTGTCACTATCGGCGATGAGCGGTAGTAGTTGTACATACCCCCACCACCGCCTGCTTCATTCCCGTAGAAGGTACAGTTCGTCACCTTCGGCGATGAGTGGGAGTAGTTGTACATACCCCCACTGTACACACTGCCGCTGTTCCCGGAGAAGGTACAGTTCGTCACCATCGGCCATGAGTTGTAGTTATACATACCCCCACCGTAGCTGGCGCTGTTCCCGGAGAAGGTACAGTTTGTCACCGTTGGTGATGAGTAGCGGTTGTACATACCCCCACCCTGGTTACTCGGAGCACTACCACCATTAGCATTGCCACCGCTGATGGTGAACCCGTCAAGAATTGCAGTATCATCTAAAGTCCCAAACGGACCAAACTGATGATAGAAAACATGGTAGCAGTTGTCTGAGATGTCCCCTTCTGTTCCAATGTCCCCACTTAGAACGGTAACATTCGTCTCCCAGTCACGCTCATCACGGCTCGTCTCCCCACTGGCAAAGCCACCGTAAATACCAACCTCGTTTTTCATCCTGAATTTCGAATTTCTATACTGCCCAGGTGTGTACGTTCCCGAGGCTACCCAGATTTCGTGACCGGATGTGGCAGCATTCAATGCACTTTGCATGTCAGTATAGGCGTCTGTCCACGAAGTCCCTGTGTTCCCACCGGTGGCATCGGCATCAACATAGATGACTTCCGACATACCCAGGGTGGTGAAACTCTCCTCGTCACCACTGGTATCGGCATCAGTGGTGAAACTCTCCTCGTCACCAAAGGCGGTCACATTACCAACCGCCTTTGCCCTGAAGTAGTACGTAGCACCACCACCGAGGAGGCCAGTAACCTCCTGACTGAAACTCCCGGTTTCACTTACCGTCTGCACACTTGTCTCGTAAGGATACAGGCCCCCTTCACTCAGCCCGTAGACAAACGACACTTCCACGCTGCTCTCGCCCCCCAGGTCATCAACCGTACCATTCAGCGTAGCTGAACTAATCGTCACATCCGTCGCTGGATCGGTACTCACCTGTGGGACAACGTATAGTGCTTCGTCCACACCCATATCCACATTGTTACCAAAAATGCGCGGATCACCCTCAAAGTCGTATGGTATCGGCTCTTCCGTATCACCATCACCGTCCAGATCAGCAAAGTCCCCCAGCAGGGCCGCATTGCTGCCTACATTAATACAAGGTGACGTTACCTGCAGGTGGAAATCACCGCCAACTCCATCCACAAAAGCCGGATCTGCATTGATGTTTCCTGGCCCATTATAGCCTCCCTCAACATCACTGTAGATCACAATCGATAAGGACTCATCATCCACGAAAATCTCATCAGGACTATCTCCCCATAGAATACAGTTTGTCACTATCGGCGATGAGTCGTCATTGTACATACCCCCACCGGAATCGGCGCTGTTCCCGGAGAAGGTACAGTTCGTCACTATCGGCCATGAGTTGTAGTTATACATACCCCCACCGTAGCTGGCGCTGTTCCCGGAGAAGGTACAGTTCGTCACCATCGGCAATGAGTCGCCATTGTACATACCTCCACCGTAGCTGGCGCTGTTCCCGGAGAAGGTACAGTTCATCACTATCGGCGATGAGTTGTAGTTATACATGCCCCCACCGCGGTTATGTTCATCATCACCATTAGCATTGCCACCGCTGATGGTGAACCCGTCGAGAATCGTACTATCTAAATCCATCCCCAACGGATGATAGAAAACGTGGTAGCAGTTGTCTGAGTTGTCCCCTTCTATTCCAATGTCCCCACTCAGAACGGTGACATTCGCCTCCCAGTCACGCTCCTCACAACTCGTCTCCTCACCGGCAAAGCCACCGTAAATACCAACCCTATTCTTCATCTGGAAAGATTTGTAGCGGTCGCCGGTACCTCCTATCTCAACGGATGGCTTGTAGGTTCCCTCAGCCACCCAGATTTCGTGACCGGATGTGGCAGCATTCAATGCACTTTGCATGTCAGTATAGGCGTCTGTCCACGAAGTCCCTGTGTTCCCCCCACTGGCATCAGCATCAACATAGATGATTTCCGACATACCCAGGGTGGTGAAACTCCCCTCATCACCACTGGTATCGGCATCAATATAGATGGCGTTTTCTGCAGCCAAGACTGGGCTACCAGCCGCACCGATGATAACTTGGGGAATAACCAGACTAATTACCACCAAAGTAATGAGAAGATTTTTAATTAATTTTATTTTTATTCCCATTTTTCTCATTCCTCCCTTATTCTAGCTTTGCTAGCCAAGGTACAGTAGGACATGAAAAGTGCCAAGACGAAAAATAGTAGAACTTGATAGATATACTTTCCAACTCTTGGCATTTCTCTCATTGTTTCGTTTCATAATGCTACAAACAAAAAGGGCACCAACCACCGCGTCCTAACTAGCGGTTCCAGTGCCCTTGATTTATCCTCTTCATCTTCCCTACTCCACATCTATTGTTTTAACTTATTTTCACATGTTGGGACTAGAGTTTAGTACTCTCATGGGAGTTTGTCAATACGTAGTGATAATTTGTTGAACAAAAAGCCAGAATGTTACATTTGGATAGCGTAGGTATTGGAGTATTTCAAACATGAAGCACCCGGCTAGAGGCTTTGCCGGACAAGAGCATTTCTTATTGCACTTGGTAACTACTTCCGTGCTCAGTCCGCTCAGTTCATTGCTTTCGGCCTAGGCAATATTGCCGTCTCCCCTAAGGTAATGGAACCAAGAGGACAGGCCATCATACAATCGCCGCAACCAAAACATTTTTCTTCATCAACTTGGTAGTAAGAGGCGCCATCTTGTTTTACCAAACTAATGGCTTCTATACGTATCCCTCTTGGGTCGCTACAAGCCCGCTGGCACATGCCGCAAAGAATACACTCTTCCTCTCCTAATTCACCTTCAGGAGGAACCAGCCCTAGTTCTTCAGCCAAATCCTGAATTACCTTTACCTTGGAACATCTTTCCAGATGCTTACGTACTATCCCTTTGCGGCGCTCCTTTACACTTTCTGAATTAGTATTTACCGCCATGCCATCTTTTACCTTGGTGATACAAGCCAGGGGAAAGCTGGATTTACCATTCTGCACTACTTCCACGGTACACACCCGGCAAGCTCGGACTGGCTTTAGGTCTTTTAGTGCTGGGGAGTTATTGTGACAAAGGGTTGGTATTTTGCCTACCCCAGGTACATTTCTAGCTGCTTCCAGGATGGTGATGCCATCTTGTGTTTCAATCTCTATTGCATCGATGGTCAAACTTACCATTGTTCGCTTCCTCTCTTCTTCCTGTCAATTGGCGCTCTGGCGCTTTGCATCCAATCCGTCACATGTTTTGTGGCAGGGCGATTTATAGCGTCTTAGAGTAGTCTATGAGATGCCCGACATCGAAGCCTATACGTTCGATAAAACCTATAAGATCGTTGTCACGCCGGTCTACATCTATGCGTACTCTCTTAATACCTTTGGAACGAAACTTGTCACATATAGCGTTAATCAGTTTGGTGGCAATCCCATTCCGCTGGTAATCCAGATGGACACCGAGGATAAGAATTACGCCTATTTCGGTTGCGGTTTCACCTATATGTGCTATTTGTCCAAGAATGAAGCCTCGAACATGACCTTCAATCTCGGCCACAAGGCCCGATTCGAGCAATTCTGACACATCTCCTCTAATCAGATCTACATAGCTAATCGGTTTTGCTAGGCGCCCCACATGCCTATCAATAGTGAAAATATGCTCAGTCGTGAGGTTGGCATAGGTAATAGCTTTTCCTACGCTCCTTATGTGGTGGTCAATAGCAAAGATAGCATCAAGGTCTTCGAGACGCAGGGGGCGAACTTTAGCTTCCACACTGCTGCTCATAGTGCCCTCCTTCTAAGTTTTAAGTCTAGTCCTCACGATAGGAGCTTGTCAATAAGATTTAGATAGCTCGCTCCACTCACGCGGGCCAGTTTCGGCACATGCTGGAGTCACCTCGAAATAACCTTCATTTGACTAAAGCCTGTTTTGTCTCATGATGGAGCTAGATAAAAATTTTGAGAGACTGCTGCCAAAACGGATTATTGAGGTGCCAGCAAATTAAGTTTTATCTTGATTGGAGTATAATTTAAGTTAAACCGCATTTGCACATTACATCG
>Ga0315532_1000478_pt1 | contig 31998 bp, 29 predicted proteins | sample SalMarWE160370MG_FD_203082 | JGI IMG/M metagenome (GOLD analysis project Ga0315532, IMG submission 203082) | Salt marsh sediment microbial communities from the Plum Island Ecosystem LTER, Massachusetts, United States - Salt Marsh Sediment WE1603-70 ...
CAGGTAGAAGGCGTAGTAAAGACTCTAATTGAGGACGGTTTCCCGAAAGAAAAACTTTGGCCTGTTGAGAATAAAACCGTTGTCACTAATCCTATCAAAGGCGCTCAAAATAATAAATGGATGCCAATTCTAAAAAAGTATGGCCTGAGCTACACGCCACTACCCGACGTAAAGTGGGTGAAATATGATTTTAAGAACAAGCTGTTGAAACTTGACCAGATTTTTCCTGAAGGCATTGAAATCCCGGAGATGTTCATAGGAAAGAATGTCATACATCTTCCAACCTTAAAAACACATGGCCATTCCCAAACTACAGGAGCAATCAAAAACGCCTTTGGCGGTTTGCTTAAAGAAGTCCGCCACTATGCACACAAATACATCCATGAAGTTCTTGTGGACCTGATGATTATGCAGAAAGAGCTGCACCCGGGAATTTTCGCAGTGATGGACGCAACGGTCTGCGGTGATGGTGCGGGGCCGCGAACAATGGTCCCCAAAATCAAGAACTTCATCCTCGCAAGCGCCGATTCTGTTGCTATTGACGCTGTAGCGGCTAAGATGATGGGCTATAATCCTATGGAAATTCCTTATATTCATATATGTGACGAAATGGGCCTCGGAATCGGCAATCCCGACAATATAGAAATAATTGGAGAAGACGTATCCAATGTGAATTTTGGCTTTACTACAAAGAAAAGCCTTGTCATTTGGGGCGACCAGATGCTAAGATTAGGATTCTTGAGATTTCTTGAAAAGCCGTTGTTGCATTCGCCGTTGGTTATATGGGCACCATTTGCCTCAAATTTATACCACGACTTTTTGTGGTATCCTACAATCGGCAGAATAAGAATACACAAATTTATGAAAACCGAATGGGGGCAAATGTTCCAAAAATATTGAGCTTGTCTATCAGTTACCAGCATGATAACAACCGTTGTTTTTGATTTAGATGATACGCTTTATGACGAAGTCGAATATTGCAAAAGCGGCTTCGCCTCTGTCGCCGAGTTCCTCTCCTATCAAGCATCTGCTGAGAGCATTTTTGCTGCCCTCTGGAAGCAATTTGTAGCTGGCAATCGCAAAAAAACATTTAATGCAGCCCTCGATGAGCTTGGCATTAACTATGACGACGACCTTATTCAAAAACTGATAAATGTGTATCGTAATCATGTTCCCAAAATCGCCCTGCCGGACGAAAGCAGAGATGTTCTTACTGAGCTGAGCGATAAATACACTTTGGCTCTGCTGACGGATGGTTTCCTGCCGGCCCAGCAGTTGAAGGTGCAGGCTCTTGGAATCGAAAAATATTTTAAGTGCATAATTTACACCGAGCAGCTCGGCCGAGATTGCTGGAAACCATCGACGGCCGGCTTTGAAAAGCTGCTGCAAACGCTGAACGTAAAGGCCGAGACCGCTATGTACGTTGCCGACAACGCGGAAAAGGATTTTATTGCATCGAATAAATTGGGTATGTTGACTATTCAAATAAGCCGTCCTGCTCGCATTCATAAAGAAATCTTACAGACTACCCACTCTGCAGCCGCGCGGATTCTAATCCACGAGCTTAGGCACTTACTCGACCTTTTAGCCGAGCTCCGAGGATAGCAGCCGTTTTGAGATTGGCTTTGTTTGGGTTTGTTTTCACCAAGTATCCAGTGCATTATTTCTCTCGTAATCCCTTGTTATAATTAAGGTTACATCTATTTGGCTTTTTCGAAAATTGGCTTTGTTTTGTATAAAAAAGGAGCGATTTGTCGAACATTCTCGACACTTGTACGCCGTAGGCGTAATTGTGGAACAAACCGTGACAGCAAGTGCCACGGCTAACCGTGGAATTTTTGATTCTTGCACTGTAATTTTGCATTTTGATTTTTGACCCATTCGGCTTCGCTCAGGGCAAGCTTTTGATTTGTCTTTGCCCTCCGCCTTCCGTCCTCTGCCCTCTGTCTTCTGTCTTCTGTTTTCTGTCTTCTGTCTTCTGTTTTCTGTCTTCTGTCTTCTGTTTTCTGTCTTCTGTCTTCTGTTTTCTGTCTTCTGTCTTCTGTCTTCTGTCTTCTGTTTTCTGTCTTCTGTCTTCTATTTTTTAGCAGGTATTATACCCAAAAACGGCAAAAATTCAAGCAAAATCCTTTCTCGATCCTCGCCTGCCCTGAGCTTGTCGAAGGGATGCTCGATTATCTTTGATAGGTTTGGACATGAATTATACTACAAATAATTTATCCTGTTGCCATTGATAGGGGTTATTAACTATATACTCACGAATACGCTGCAATGAAATTTCATCTCGAACAATCTGTTTGTAATAATTGCGTTGCCACAATTTGCCTTCGAACGGTTCCCAATGGTTTTGTTTCACATTGCGGATATATTCATTGGTTGTCATTGTTTTAAACCATTGAACCATCTTATATATTGGTCGTCCCCGTACGGGCTGTACGGGCGAACCTATGTGTTCGCCCCTGTGTTCGCCCCTATATTCGCCCTGTTCGCCTTTTTCATCAGGGCAGACACGCAGGTCTGCCCCTACAGGGTCTGCCCCTACAGGGTCTGCCCCTACAGGGTCTGCCCCCCACCGTTTCGATGACATTTATAATACCGTGACAATGGTTTGGCATTACCACGTATTCATCGATTTCAATATTGGCGTATTTGTTTTTTAATTCATTCCACCAACGACCAATCATTTTGCCCGCATCATTCAAAATCATCCTGCCTTTACCTATGGCACAAGTTTCGATTTCTCCGAACAGACACCGCCGCCCTTGCGTGCAAACGGTAATAAAATAATACCCGCACTGCGAATAATCATATCCCGTTAATCGAATCGACCTGCGATGACAAATATTGGGGTTATATTTCATAATTCTATTGGCTAATCCTGTACGGGCGAACCTCGTTGGGGCGAACCTACGTGTTCGCCCTTATTTATCTACGCCAGAGGCATATAAATCGGATGCATGGCTTTTCAGCCATACCCTTTTATGTCCTATTCATTCAATCATTAGCCCTAATAGCCCCCTACTTGCTGGAACGGGCCAATGTCAGGAGAGCGAGTCGATAGGGCAACTGGTCGTAGCGCACGTTAATCGCCGGATCACGACCCTGGAAAAGGAACTGAAGGTTGTTGGGATCGAAAATCATCTTTTCATCATATCCGTCGCGAAGCAGCTCTCCGTGGCTGATGTCTCTTGTCCAGGGTTCCACGCCGTCTGCGAAGGTGACGTTGTTGATTCCTGCGAAAGGCGTCTCCCATGAATCGGCACCCGGTACGGGTGTCCATTCCCCATTGAGATCGTTGGATGTCCAGGCGCGATAGTACCGTGCCGGGCTCAGGGCTTCGATCAGAGTCAGATAGGTATCGGTGCCCTTAATCTTGTAGGTAATGCTCGCCTCAAAAAGGTTGTTTCGACTGTCCTGGATGGCAATCTCCGGATCACTCATGCCCTTGGGGAAGTCCTCGATCTTAGTTCGACAGCGATAGAAGCGACCGTTGTCGCCGGTGAAGAAAAGGTAAGCATGCGTGTCGTCACAGATCACGTGGTAGTCGATCGGAAGCCTCGGGGTGCTCTCAGGGAGTCTTTCAAAGAAGTTCTGCGGTGCTGTCCATGTTTCCGGCTTGGAAATATCATCGGTTGTGCAATACTGCGGCTGCTGAGATTGGAAAATCAGGTACCACTTCTCGTGCGGGGTAAAATAGAAGAGGTGCGGCGCACAATGATACCCTCTCAAATCCGGATTAACATCGATATAAGTCAGCTTGGCGTTAGGGGCATCAGCCCAGTCCTTGAAGTTCAGATAGACCATGGTCCAGGTTCTGGCCGATGTCGAGTAGGCGGTCGCGTAGATATGCCACAGGTCATTGTAGCGAACGATAGTCGGATCTTTAACGGATACGATCGTGTGTGTTTCGTCGGAGACTGGCTTGACCAGGATATCCGACGATGTCCACTTCAGAGGCGCGGCAAAGGGCAGCTTGGGAGTGTCCGCACTGACCGTTGCCGGTGCAGCAGCGAAAGCGATAAGGACACTGCCGGACAGCAGTACCGTAGCGGCGAACCATGAAAAAATGGGATTGTTCATTGCAAAACTCCTTTCTATTGGTTTATCAGATTCAGTCATTATTTCACCGGGAATTCATAGATATTGACGCTGAAGGGCGCGAACGTCGGGTTTGTAGGGATCGCATCTAATGCTTGTTCTTCGATCCTGACGCCTAGTTCCTGGCCGACAGATTCCTCTGGGCACTTCCCATATAGAAATACACTCCCTTTTTAAAATGAAACTGTCCCAGCTTGCCAGCGCAAAAACTCTGCGCTCTGGATAGATAAAAGACAGCAATGTAAAGGCCGTTATCCAATATTGCTAACGCTCCTATAGCTTGCAGTATTTTACCAGCGCATTTCGGATGTTTGATATACAAAATGCAGGACGTGTTTGGTTTGTCGTAGGGTGCAGACAAAAAAACTACCGCATGATCCAGCGTTTGCCTTTATAGACTATGTCGGAATCGGCCCTCACAGCCGGATCACTTCTCAGGCTGTAATTCAACTCCAGCGTCTTTCTCAGATAAACCTGGATGGGCCTGCCCATTTCATCCTTTTCCACCGGATGGTCGATGGCTGCCGTCTCATTGCTCAGGCCGCTTATAAATAGTTGTAAATTATTGGCTTTCGCATCAAAATCAGGCCAAATAACAACGATATCCTTGGCGTTGTCTTCGCCCTGGAGAATCTTGTTGCCAGCCTTTTGCAAAGGCTCAAGGAACGGATACCTGCTCTTATGACGCGTTTTTAACAGCTCGAAAACCATCGGCGAAACATCCCTGCCAGCCGGTATAATCTCAAAGGTATCCGTCATAAGGTCGCATTGGGAGTAGAAATCGACATCCTGATTTGTATTGTTGGCCAGCGTTAATATTATATACCAGAATCTTTTCGGCGTGCCGGACGCGTCCGGCTGTAATACAATCTGCTGGGGATGGCTGAATGTTACATCGACCGTCCAATCTCCCGGATTCGGCACAATAGCCGGCTCAGGAGCGGAAAAACTCACGTAGGTCATTACCGCACATATAGTTAAGGCGCTAAAAACCAGACTTCTCACCATATAATCCTCACAAAAATAGCACCTTTGAATCTTAACTCATACCCTGTCCATTATCATAATATTTTACACTAAAAAGCCCGAAAAGCCAAGAACATTTTGCTAATCATTTCAGATTGGATATCGCAGTACAAACCTGACGTGACTTCTATCCGCAAATGACCGCTCGCGAATTACCACCTGTTGCCGGTTTTTTGTCGCTATAAAACCACACTTTTCAAAAATTCCTGGCTATTTCAAACCTGTTTATTCTGTTAAAACGAACACAGAAAAACATTGCCTAACCGGAAAAATTCAGATACTTTAATCCGTGAACGTATAAATTTACCCCGTTAGAATGCCCCGTGGCTTGCCACGGAGATGAAAATATTTAATTCCTTTATAGTAAACACGGGGTTTAATGCCCCGTATGAGTACCGTTAGAAAGAGAAGAGCTTCTAACGGGGTTTACTTGTTTGCTATAGCAAAAAAGTCAGATGTCAGACGAACAAAAACAATTATTGCCGCAGATAGAGCTTTTACTTGAACGCGGAGATATGTCCGCTCTGCGCGAGCTGCTCAGCGACCAGCGAAGCAGCGACATCGCTGAAGTTGTTGAGCTTGTGGACAATGAGCAAAAACGAGCTATCTTCGATGTGCTGGACAAACCAACATCGGCTGAGGTTTTGGAAAAGGTCGATGAAGCTACAAGAGCAGAACTGTTTCATCTTCTCAAAGATGACGAAATAAAGAGCCTTGTTTCTGAACTTGACCACGATGATGCTGCCGACCTGCTCGCGGAGATGCCGGACGAAATAAGCGAAAAGGTCTTCAACAGTCTGGCACCAGCCGACGCAGCCGAGATAAGAAAACTGATGATCTACTCCGAAGACTCAGCTGGCGGCATTATGGACCCGGTCGTAATAAGCGTGCAGGAAGATACCACTATCGCTGAAGCCATCAGCAAAATCAGAGCCGCCGAAATTGATGAAGATTTCTATTCGGTTTATGTCGTGAACAAAAACGGGCGGTTTCTCGGCGATGTTCGCATTCGGCTTCTTTTGACCCGATCTGAAACTACCAAGATCAAGGACTTAATAGACTCCGACACAATCTACGTCAATGCAAATGCCGACCAGGAAGAAGTCCTCAATATCTTCAGCAAAAACGACCTGATTGTCGTGCCTGTTTTGGATAAAAACCATCGGCTCATCGGCCGAATCACCGCCGACCGAGTTATCGAGGTCGCAGAAGAAGAGGCTGCGGAGGACTTATACGTCATGGCCGGTACAGACGCTGATGAGCTGGACAGTTTTTCCGCTTTTCACGCCGCTCGAATCAGAATGACGTGGTTATTGCCGTGTTTAATCGGCACAGGCATAACCGCTTTAGTCCTAATGCTTTTCCATAAAAAATTTGACCTTGAAGATTTGGGGCCGATTTACGCTGCTGCTGTTGCCTTTGTTCCCATGATTGCTGCAATCAGTGGAAATGCGGGCCTGCAAACCTCAGCTATCGTCGTCAGCGGCTTAGCGACGGGACATCTGGCTGCTTTGAAACTGAACCAGGTTTTTACAAGAGAAGCTAGAATCGCGCTGTTAGTGGCGCTTAGCTGCGGGATATTAGGCGGCATAGTCTGTGAGATACTAATTAAATCTAAAGGGCTGATTGAAACAATAGAACCTGCCCGGCTCGTATTCGCATTCGGGACTGCGATGTTTACAGCTATAATGGTCGCTACGACACTCGGCTTATTCCTGCCGTTTTTGTTCCGCCGAATCGGCGTTGACCCTGCTATAAGCTCCGGACCATTAGTGACAACCGCAAACGACTCTATAAGCGTCGCAATCTACATGACCCTGACACTGCTGTTAGCAGCATAACAACCATGCCTTAGGCAGCTTTTAGGCTGGTTGTGGATGCGTGGAATAATCTGGGCCATGAGTTGTGAAGAGTGAGTTTCACTCCCGTAAATTAAACCGCAGACTGGGGCTGAGTTCTCCACTTTCGTTTTCCATAGAATAAAAAGAGGCATTTATTGCACTGCTGATGCGTGCTCATAGAGCAGCAAGATTATGATTAAAAATATAAAGCAATTTTTTAAAACTGGCACATCTCATTCAATAATCTCTCTTAATTTTTTCTTGCTTCGGCGTCTGCGCCGTTGCTTCTGTTTGCGAATCTTTTCTGCCTTTAATGCTGCCGGACTTTTACTGCCCAATTTCTCCTGTTCGAGCAGCTCACACAATCGTTTACGCGCATAGTATCGATTTAAGGCCTGCGAGCGTTCCCTCTGCATTTTTATTTCCAGGCCTGTCGGCAAATGCTTTAAATACACACAACTGGATGTTTTATTCACCCTTTGTCCACCCGGCCCAGATGAGCGAACGAAAGACTCTTGAAAATCTTCTTCGCGAAGTTCCAACGCTGCCATTCTGGCCTCAAGCTCTTCCTGCTTTTTCTTTGTCACGCCAAAGTTCATCGATTTTTCTTTTTATATACTCGAATATAATCAACCTCGAATTTAGCTGGGAACTCCGTACTTGAAGGATCGCCGCCGGCTGTCCCGCCGATAGCGAGATTGACGATTATAAAATGCGGCTGACGGAATGGATTCTTACCATCCGGATTAAAAGTTTCCTTGAGGTCAACTGCGTTCATTAGCATATCATCTACATAAAGCTTGATATTATCCTCATCCCAATCCATTCGCCATACGTGAAATTTTGCAGACCAATTGAGATCATTGAAGTCGGTGACAGGCTTTCTGACATCGTCCCACTTGGGCACCCATCGCTTCTCTGTCCCCCAGGCCGCATTTGCCAAAAGCATTCCCTGGTAGTATTCCATAATGTCAATCTCACCGCAACTCGGCCACCAGCCTTGAACACCCAATGACCAGAAAGCCGGCCACAGGCCCGCTCTGGTATCGATTCGGCCCCGCATCTCGAAACGGCCGTACATCCAGCTATGCAAACGTCTCGTCGTCATGCTCGCAGAGGTGTACTCAGCATATTTTCTGTTCTCTTTCCAGTTGTCACTATCTGGCCTGTAGTTGGGATTTTTCTTTCGTTCGCGCCGGCCTTCGATAATAAGCAAGCCATTTTCACATCGAGCATTATCCGGCTGATACCATTGAAGCTCTTCATTCCGGATGAAGCCGTTTTCGTATGTCCAATTATTCGGGTCCGGCCGGCCGTCTACATTGAACTCATCCGACCAAACCAGCTCGTACTCAGTTGATGCGGGTATCTCTCGTGCTGCGACTATTGAAGTCACCAACAAGATTAAGTATGTCACTATATGCACTTTCGACTTACCCATGCGTTTTTTCCTCACTTTTTGGCGGACGCCTATATTCTCGTTTGTCACCAACAAAGACCTCTCTCGCTATAAACCAATAATTGCAAACTTGTCTGACAACAGTCAAGATTAGAATACACGCACGAATGCCAGGAAGCAAGAAAGAAGATTATCTAAAATATAGTTGGAGGGTTATTAGAAAGATACGATATGCGCTGTCTCCTTCAGCAGTATGCCAGAGAACACAGTACATCAATGAAACTTATGCACGCCGGAATAAACCGGTTTCAAACTCTGATCTTAAAGCAATCCTTAAGAAAGCAGCAATCTGTATATGGACATTGACCGTTCGAGGTTCCGAAGCACGGCCTGTACCCTTCGGCCATCTGGATAGCATGGATAAGATCAAGCTTATTCATTTTCCCAGGTGTTATACCGAGGCTTTGAGCTTTTTGTTTTATTTCCGGCATCTTCAAACTTTTTTTCTCTTTGGTTTTTACCAACGGCATTTGCCTTTCTCCCTTATATAGTATTGTGGATTTACACCCACATTGTTTTAATAATTTCCAGACAGTATGCACAAAATTTGTATATAATATTTCGGTCGAATTGATAGCCCTGCTTGAGAGCTTTTATATAAGGCATTAAACAAATAAAATATACCCTAAAATTAATATTTTTTGTAAAGTTTTTCTCGGACTACAACAGGTTGTAAGCAGGTATATTTTGCTAACTTTTAACTGGATGTATAGTACCTTTATTGCCTTAGCGGCTATTTCTTTACCCCGTTAGAATGAGCCGAGCCTTGACGGAAGGGCCTCTAATGGGGTTTACTTTTGGCCTTTCTTTCGCTAACATCTGCATTTATGCAGACAAAAGCCATAAATATCTTAGGCATAGAAACCAGTTGTGATGAAACAGCCGCTGCGGTGGTGGCAGATGGCCGGATTATTAAATCGTCCATTGTTTCTTCGCAGACCAAGCTGCATGAAAAATACGGCGGCGTTGTTCCTGAGATTGCCTCCCGCGCGCATATCGAAAAAATATATCCGGTGATAACCGAAGCAATGGAACAAGCCGGCGTTAACAAGGATAACACTGACGCAATAGCTGTCGCTAATCAGCCCGGCCTTACTATCGCATTAGTTGTCGGCGTCACCGCCGCCAAAACGCTTAGCCTTGCATGGGACAAGCCATTAATAGCAATCAATCATTTGCACGCACATCTGCAATCAGCCATGTTAGCCAAAGAAGATTTGGAATTACCCGCTATTGCTCTTATAGTATCGGGGGGACATACCTGCCTGTACGATTACCATTCACCACTCGAACCAAAACTGTTAGGTTCTACCATTGACGATGCAGCCGGCGAGGCCTTCGACAAGGTTGCGAATATATTGAAGCTGCCCTACCCCGGTGGGCCAAGTATCGAAAAAGCAGCGAAGAACGGAAATCCAAACGCAATCAAGTTCCCTCGCTCGATGCTCGGACGAGACTCACTGGATTTCTCTTTCAGCGGCATCAAGACGGCCGTGCTATACTATTGCCGAGGTCAGGATATGAAAGGCGAAGACAAGGTCGATTGGATGAACGAGCGGGAGATAGCTGATATCGCAGCATCGTTTCAAGCAGCAGTAATTGATGTTCTCGTTAAAAAAACACAACGAGCCGCCAAAAAAATCGGTGCGGAAACTGTCCTATTAGGCGGCGGCGTAGCAGCTAACAGCGAGTTGCGAGAAGCATTGCAGAAGATGTGTGACAACGCTGTCCCGCCCAAAAAGCTGCTCATTGCACCAAAACAATATTGCACGGACAACGCCGTTATGGTAGCCTCTTTGGCATACCATAAGTTTCGTGCGGGACTTTTCGCAGGCCTGACTTTAGAGCCAAAAGCAGGCAGCGAATGAGAGAAATATCAAAAATTAAAACGCAAAAAGCAAAATGACATATAAAAATGCAAAAAATAGAACAAATTTTAAGAACCAGTTTAAGAAACGTCTTTATGATTTTACATTAAAATTAATAAAGTTTCTGGACAAACTGCCGAATGATAACGTTTCAAGAAGAATCGGCGACCAGTTACTTCGGAGTGGCACAAGTATTATTGGCAACTATATTGAAGGTCAAGCAGCAAGCAGTAAGAAAGATTTTACCAACTTCTTTAATATCTCGCTTAAATCAGCAAATGAAAGTAAGCTATGGTTCGCACTACTTCGTGACAGTGGGCGTATAAAACCGCAGGAAATCGCCTGGTTCTTAAATGAACTAAATGAAATTGCAAATATCTTCGCTTCGAGCATTCTAACACTTAAAGGCAGGAAATAATTTTGCATTTTGATTTGTAAGTTTGATATTTAATTTTTGATGTTTGATTTGATGACAACTGAACAGTTAAAAAGATTATTAAGGCAGGTTAAGGCTGGCAAAATAAATATTGACGAGGCGGTGGAGAAACTTCGGCATCTGCCGTTTGAGGATTTGGGCTTTGCCTGTGTCGACCACCATCGGCCAATCAGGCAGGGCTTCCCGGAAGTTATTTACTGCCCCGGCAAAACACCACAGCAAATAATTAAAATCTTCGAAAGCCTCGCTGCAAAAGGTAACAATGTTTTAGCTACCAGAGCCGAGCCTGAAGTTTTCCAGGCTTTAGCTGAAACAAAGAAATTTCCGAAAGCTCGCTACGAGGAATTAGCCAGAGCGATTGTATTGGAGCAGAAAAAACTTAAACCTTCAAAAAATATTTTGCCTATAGTGACAGCCGGCACCGCCGATTTGCCGGTAGCATCCGAAGCGAAAGTAACCGCAGAGATTATGGGCCAGCGAACTGAACTGATTTGCGATGTCGGTGTTGCGGGTCTACACAGATTATTGGGGCATCTGCCAAAGCTGCTAAAGGCTAATGTCATTATCGTGATAGCTGGGATGGAGGGAGCATTAGCCAGCGTGGTCGGCGGCCTGGTTAGTTGTCCTGTAATCGCCGTGCCGACAAGTGTTGGCTATGGCTCCAGTTTCGAGGGACTATCAGCGCTTTTGACCATGCTCAATAGCTGCGCCTCCGGCGTCACCGTGGTCAACATAGACAACGGCTTTTCGGCAGCGGTGACAGCTACGCTTATAAACAGAAAAATAGACGCGTAGACGTCATTCCGAGTGAGGCGCAGCCGAATCGAGGAATCTGTTTAAAAGTCCCTTCTCTACCAATAATTCGAAATAAGTAAAATGTTGAACAATAAGACATTTTATGTTTATATCATGGCAAGTAAAACAGGAACTTTGTATGTGGGAATAACTAACAATATTGAAAGAAGAGTGTATGAGCATAAGAATCATTTGATTCCCGGCTTTACAGATAAATACAGGATTGAACGGCTGCTTTATGTTAAAACGATAAATGATCCGCTTTCAGCCATTAAACGTGAGAAACAAATAAAAGCATGGAGGCGTGAAAAAAAGGTAGCGCTTATCGATTCGATAAATCCTCAGTGGAACGACCTTAGTCAGGATTGGTACGAATAAAAGGAATCGCTTCGCGGGCTGTTTTGAATAGACCCCTCGATTGCACTCGGGGTGACAAATGGATTGTCGGCGCTTTTGACCATGCTCAATAGCTGCGCCTCCGGCGTCACCGTGGTCAACATAGACAACGGCTTTTCCGCAGCGGTGACAGCTACGCTTATAAACAGAAAAATACAAGCAAGAAAGTAGAAATTTCAAAATCCGAATATCCACCGTAAGGTGTCCTGTGGAGAAATACGAAACAAATTTAAAACAACCAAAATTCAAATACCTCAAACAAAACTGTTGTCTGCACTGGCCATTTTTTTTGTTATTTGCCTTCCTCAAAATTCTCTACACCTGTTTTTTCAGCTCGTCGGGCAGCATATCTCTCAAATGCGGATGTGCCTCCACCATGCGGGCGATATCGGCAAGGTCTTTTAATCGCTTGCTTTGCCTTCGCCCCGGCTCGGAGTATGCCTTTATTTTGCCTTTGAGAGTATCTTCCAGGCAAGCAACTCTGAGCAAAATACCATTTACGTCAGCCGCAACGGCACGGGAAGGAAAATCCCGATAGAAATCTTCCGTGCTGAGCTGAATACTTACCGCTGAATGTCCTTTGAAGTTGATAGACCACTCAAACCTCTCCGGGTGAAATCCCGCCTCGGCGAGCAGCGAGACGGCACGCTCGACCGACTCGGCGGCAACGACAAAGTCCACGTCCTGTGTCACCATCGGTTGCTCTGCCCAGTGATTCACGGCAACGCCGCCGATGGCACACCATGCGATGTCCGCTCTCTCAAGGCAGTCAACCAGCCTCATCACATCATCTGTCCCGCCGGAGGTTTGCCAGTCATAGAATTGCTTGCCTGTCATTTTCGTATTCCGCTGAAACACATCAACCATATACTGACCATCAGAATTATAAATCTTCCTGTCTGTAGGTCAAATCTTTTATTGACCATATCCTTCATTGTTTGTAATATACCGCTCGAAACGAACTCTTATGCAGATAATAGAAACGATACCGAAACTAAAACCACGGCCATCGGAAGCGCACAAAGGCGATTTCGGCAAGGTGCTTATCATCGCCGGAAGCGTCGGCATGAGCGGAGCCGCCGCTTTAGCAGGCAGAGCCGCACTGCGAGCGGGTGCCGGCCTTGTGCGAGTGGCAACAGCCAAAAGTGCCCTGCCGATAGTCGCATCAATAGAGCCTTCCTATACGACTATCCCGCTGGCAGAGGATAACGCCGGTCGGATATCCTCCAACGCAATCAACACTATCCTTACCGAGATGAACGAAAATGATGCTGTTGCTTTTGGTCCAGGTGTCGGCATCAGTCTGAAACTGCGGTCGGTAGTTCAAACACTGATTGAGCAGGAACAGTTACGTCTGATTATAGATGGCGATGGGCTAAATAACCTGAGCAAGCTAAAAGACTGGCCAAGTAAGTTAAAAGCAAAGGTGATTTTAACACCCCATCCCGGCGAGATGAAAAGACTGTGGTCGGGACTATTCAGAGAAGAAATGCCAACAGAGCGTCAGCAGCAAGCAGCACAATTGGCAAAGCACACTGGAACAGCTGTGGTTTTAAAAGGAGCAGGAACGGTTGTCACCGACAGCCAAAAAGTTTACATCAATAAAACCGGCAATCCCGGCATGGCTACAGCCGGCTCAGGTGATGTCCTGACCGGCGTAATAACCGCTCTTTTAGGCCAGGGCTTGAGCATATTTGACGCTGCGGTTCTGGGTGTTTATATTCATGGATTAGCTGGTGACATCGCTGCGGAAAAAATAGGACAAATCAGCCTGATGGCCACCGATATAATTGAATCGCTGCCTGATGCGTTTTTGAGAAATCCGCTAGGGGATCCCTCACGGGACAAGTAAACGTTCTTGTTTACACACGAAGTGTCACAGAATCCTTATAGGTCATCTCCTTTATAATTTCAAGAAACCGCTTGACCATCATCGCAAAAGGCCATGTCCGCTCATCACGCCGGCGATTCTCCTCGCACCAGACCAGCGCCAACGGCAATATCACAGCCTCAACGTCTGTACCCTCAAGCTCGCTGGCCAATTGACCAAGAGCGGTTAGCATGTGGACCGGCATCTCAAGCACTTCTACAGCACCACCCTCTCCTCTACATGCCTTGGCAGAGCCCGTGACATAATGCTCCCTGCACGCCAGCGGCCTTTGTTCATAAATGGTGCATGCACCGTTGTGGAGAAAAGGACAGTCCAGCTTAAAATCCCTATACCATTTTGATACAAGATTCAGGTCAACAGAGCCGGCTGGGGATGCATCTGCCGTCTGGGGCATAAGTGGTATTGGAGGTTTGCTATCCAATATTTGGCGTGCTGCATGAAGACAGGTTTTCCATACTGATTCACATCGATGTCCCGTCGCGGCTGAAATCTCCTCATTTAAACGAAAGGCTTCTGGAACCGATAGCGGAATAAGATGTCTGCAACAAGCTACACAGCCTTTACGGCACGCGATTTGGCCCCCATTGCTATTTACGCTTTGAAGAACGGCATCGGTAATCTTAGCGCAAAGCGCGCGTGCCAATGGAACAATGTCGGCCAGTCTTGCCTGGTCTTTCTCCACGCTAAAATGAAAATTCATCTTTTTGCCGAGGATATCAAGTTCAAGACCGATAACCTCTTTGCTGCAATCGTAACTGTCACCCGTCCCCATAGGCTTACCCTCTACCGTTTTCCGAAAACTTTCCGCCACTAATCCAGTCCCAATCCCTCCGGCTTGTACCTCTGTAAACCACGTATTACAGGACTCGTACAAGACCTTTGCATGTAACACATCTTCATAGTAATGCGATACCTAAATTATATATCGTGAATATTTGGACAATCCCTTAATAGATATTTTGATAATCTGGATAATTAACTCATAGTTTCTATCTTCTTGCGAATGAGGACGGACAAGATATAATGCTGCACAAAAAGTTTATATCAACCAGATTGGTAATGCGCGGCACTGCAGGGGTAGGCATTGTCGATGTTACACAGTTGGGCTGTAATTAGATTATCCCAATTTGCTTTGCAAATACTGTATGGCTTTTGATATGATTTTGGCACAATTTTATTGCTATGTAGCAATAAATTATTACGATATTCGATAGTTTAAGCAAAAAACGTGTGGATAAGCAGGTTAAAGAAAAGAATTCTGGTGGGAAAGGTTTAAATTAAGGAGTTCACAGATGGAATTAAGTGGCTTAGACATCGGGATATTAGCAGTATTCTTTGTTTGTGTTATTACCGTAGGTCTGTTAAAGAGCCGCAGGGAAAAAACAAGCGAGGATTATTTTTTGGCGGGTCGCGGCCTGAAATGGTGGTTGATCGGATTTTCACTCATTGCAGCGAATATCTCAGCCGAGCAGTTTGTTGGAATGTCCGGCCAAGCGGCTAATGGCACGATTGGTCTGGCAGTGGCAAGCTACGAATGGATCGCTGCGATAACACTGGTTGTGGTGGCATTCTTCTTTCTTCCGAAGTTTCTTAAAAGTGGAATTTTTACCATCCCGGAGTATCTGGAGTATCGATTCAACCACCAGTCCAGGCTTGTGATGTCACTATTGATGGTAATTATCTATATGGGTGTTACTATCCCAACCGTCATTTATCTCGGAGCCAAGACGCTGGATCCATTATTCAAAGAACAGTTGATGGGAATACCGATCAATATCACTACGCTGTCCTGGTTTGTGGGGATTCTTGCAGGTGTCTATGTCGCTGCGGGAGGTCTAAAAGCCTGTGCATGGGCTGACCTGATTCAGGGCTCTGCACTCATTGTGGGGGGGGCGATAATAATGGTTCTCTCTTTTATGGCGCTTGACAATCCAAGCGGATTCGAAGGGATTAACGCCGCAACGGTAAACACATCACTGGGTCTGGGTGATGGGGCAACGTTCAGCGATAAGTTCATGGCGATCAAAAATGCAAATATGCATATGGTCTTGCCGCGGAGCAGCACCTTTTTGCCCTGGACGGCATTGCTATTAGGGATCTGGATTCCAAACTTCTACTACTGGGGCCTGAACCAGTATATTATGCAAAGAACTCTTGGAGCACACTCACTCCGCGAGGGACAACGAGGTGTGGTTTTTGCTGCTTTTCTGAAACTGATTATTCCGTTTATTGTCTGCATCCCCGGGATTATCGCGTTTACGCTTTACAGTCCCAAGATGCAAGAGGACGCAATGAATCAGAAGGCGTTTAACAAACCTGTTTTAGAGATATTTGAGCAGGTACGATCCAATCCAGTTCAAGCCGATATGATCATTCCGTTTAACAGCGACTTTGCACATTTGGAGCCTAAGCTTGCGGCGGAAGTGTTATCATTTAATGCTTCCGTACTAGGCAAGACCGTTCCGGCTGGTGAAGATCTGGCCACTATTAATGCCGAACTGCTAAAAGGTGCGGATAAGAGTCACCCCTATGTCAAAGTTCAGCAGGAGTTGATTGGCTATGACTATGATGGCGCCTTCCCATTGTTAATTCGATATCTGACGCCAAACGGCATTCGAGGTTTTGTTTTAGCTGCATTGATGGGAGCAGTGATAAGCTCCCTGGCTTCGATGCTGAACGCCGCATCGACAATTTTTACTATGGACATTTACAGGGAATGGTTCAACAAGAATGCGGCACAAAATGTTCTTGTGTGGGTCGGCCGCTTTTGCGTTCCCGTCGGCGTCGTCATCGGGTGTCTGATCGCGCCGGTGCTGGCAAATCCCAGATTTCGAGGGGCATTTGCATTTATTCAGGAGTTCCAGGGATTTGTCTCGCCCGGCGTGCTGACAATCTTTCTGTTCGGTTTATTTGTAAAAAAGACGCCGCGGTCTTGTGGAGTCTTGGGACTGGTTCTGAGCCCGATTATCTATGGGATTTTATTCTTCGGTTGGTCTGATATGGCGTTTCTGAATCGGATGGCCATTACCGTCGGTGCGATAGCAACCATTCTTGCGGTAGTAACAATCACTAATCCATTGAAGGAAGTGATTAAACTTCCGGAGCAGACAAAGATCGAGCTGAACTGGTCGAAGGGCTCTATTTACTTCGGCCTCTTCGTAACACTTTTGACCATAGCTCTGTACCTTATTTTCTGGTAATAGAAAGGAAATTATGCTATGCAGCTAACGAGTGAGGATAATTTTGCTGTTGAAAAGATACAAAAATTAGCGAAGCAATCAGGCATCGATATTACCAGTGGCAAGATAAGAAGAACATCATCACGTTTCTGCCTTGGTGTTGAGCATGGCGACTACAACGGCACGGAGCTTTTCGGCGTAGGCACAGACCGATTCATCTGGTTTGCGTACAAGCCGAACGGCACCGATAAGATAAGGTTATTTAGCGGAAACTTCCCGGACGATGGCGTAATTGAGTTTAAGATTGGCAATGTCCCTAAGCCGAAGTCGCCCGATATAGCAGATACATGGGGACGATTTCCATACGGCGTCGATTTTATCCTTGCTCGGCAAGGATACAAAATCAAACATGGTATAGACGGAATTCTTTTCGGTAATATTCCCGGCGGCGGGATGAGCCGGTCGGCCTCACTAAGCCTCAATTTGATTTTGTCAATATTTGATGCCAATGACATTGAAATAGAAGAAGACAAAAAAATTGAGATCGTTGACTTAGCCCAGGCGGTTGAAAACGACTATATCGGCTCACCATGCGGCAAGCTCGACCAGACTATGATTCTCTTTGCCCGCGAGGGGATGGGAACGCATTACAATCCAAAAGACCGTTCGATAGAATACGTCCCGATCGGCAAAGGTGCAACCGATTTTAGAATCGTTGTGCTCGACACCGGCACTGATAGGCCGGGCCTGGAAAAATCAACATACGCTGTGCGAAGGACGGAATGCGAGCAGCTTGTCTCGCTGCTGCAAAAAGCAGGCTTTGAAGTTTCCTGCCTTGCAGACATCAAAGATGATACAACTTATAATAAGATTATGGATAGGTTCGGCAAGGAAAAGCCTAATCTATGTAACCGTTTAAAATATATTTATAGCGCACAGAATCGCTTTTACAAAATGCTTGATGCATGGAAGAATGGTGACATCGAAACGGTCGGCCAAATATTCAGGCAGGACGGCATCGGCCTGCGGGACGATTATAAAATCTCCGGGCCGGAGCTTGAAACCATGTGTGATATAGCACGAACCGTGCCGGGCGTCTTAGGCGAACGGATGCTGGGCGGTGGTGATAAGGGTGCGTCCGGCGCACTGGTTCGGGCTGAAGATATAGATACGCTTAAACAGGCTGTTGACACCGCTTATCCGCGCAGCCGGCCTGATTTCGCAGATAAATACGCCGTTCACATCTGCAAAGTAGTAGATGGCGTCACGGTATTTGAAGGGCTTCTTTGACTTGGAAACTCAAAACTCAAAACTCAAAACTCAAACCTTTGGAATTGTGACATCGAATAGACGTATAGGTGAGCACTTTTATAAACTCAAATTGGAATTTTCCGGCCACGGAGCAGAAGCATTCAAAAAGTTTAAGCCCGGCCAATTTGCTCAGTTAGACCTTTCCACAGCCGCCCTGCCGTCCCCTGACAATATACCCGAAGATTTGGCTGACGCATCCACTCGGCAAATACTGCTCCGCAGGCCTTTTAGCTTTACAGAAGTCTCTGTACATAAAGACATAACTATAGCAGAGCTTTTATATTGTGTTGTTGGGCCTGCAACTTTGCGAATGACGAGCTTAACGGCGGGCGATTCGCTTAGCGTAATCGGGCCTTTGGGCAACTGCTTTTCGGTACTGCATGGCAAAAAAACAGCTCTTTTGATCGCAGGTGGTATGGGTGCACCACCATTGCAGCATCTGGCAAAGATTCTTGCGACTGAACATACCAATATTGAAGTCCTTGCCTTTGCCGGTGCGAAAACGGCAAGAGAGCTGCCTTTCGAGAACATATTGGACCAGATTAGCCAGCATCTGGGCTTTTCACTGCCGGAGTTTGCCAAGTTCGGCGTAAAATCTCAATTGGCGACAGATGACGGCTCAGCCGGATTTGCCGGATTTATAACCGATTGCGTTTCTCAATGGTTAGAAGAGCACAAACCTGCTCGCGAAAGCACAATTATTTACGGCTGCGGGCCGGAAGCAATGCTGGCACGATTGGCTGAGATTGCAAACAAAAAATACATAGATTGCCAACTCAGCATGGAACGGCGTATGGCCTGTGGGACCGGCTTGTGCCAAAGCTGCGCTGTTGAGTGCAGAATTAGCGGCTCGAATGAAACTATTTATAGGCTGTGCTGTAAAGATGGGCCAGTATTCAACAGTAAAGAAATAGTATTCAATAAATAGTTGTCAGTGAAAGTATCTTTGACAACCTAAGGCATTATATGGATATTAAAGTGTTAAAGATTGGAGCAGTTGTCCTAAGCATTGATGCGGCACTTAATCTTCTTTTAGCGGCGGGAATAATTGTTGCAATTATATTTTTCGGGAAAAATCCGCCCATCCTGCATGTTTCGTTAGGGGAGATAGAGATAGCCCGCTTAGATAAGCAAGTCCTTACAACGTTCAAGTCTTTAGCGGTCTATTTCAATTCAGCCGTAGTTACATTTTGCCTGCTAAGTATTTTCGTGATTTGGATGGGCCTGGCACAGGGACAAAGATGGGCTTTTTGGGCACTACTTATTACTATGGGAATAGGCCAAATTTCAGGATTTGTAGCCGACTCTTTAATAGGCAACAAAACCTTAATGGTTAATATTATATTGACAGTTGTATATTTGTTAGGCATCAGTCTATCCTGGTATGGCTTAAAGATGAAATGAATTTTTCATTATGAGTGAATCAATTAATATATCAGAGAATCGTCGAGTAATATAGAATCAGATGAGCCAAATAGGAGTATTTTGTGATGGAAATTTTTGAAAAGAATGGCCATAAAATAATATATGGTGATGCCATTGAAGTGCTTCAAAATCAAATAGAAAACGATTCCATAGATTTGATTTTTGCTGATCCCCCTTATAACATCGGTAAGAACTTTAATGGTGTGATTGACAAGTGGAAATCAGATGAAGATTATCTCAAGTGGTGCTATCAGTGGCTTGATCTATGTATTAGAAAGTTAAAACCCAATGGCAGTTTTTATGTCATGACCTCTACTCAAAACATGCCTTATTTCGATATCTACCTACGTAACTGTATGACTGTACTTTCACGAATTGTATGGTATTACGATAGTTCGGGTGTTCAAGCAAAAAGATATTACGGTTCTTTATACGAACCGATTCTCTTTTGTGTAAAAAACAAAGATAATTATGTATTTAATTCGGATGACATTCTTGTAGAAGCAAAAACGGGATCTGTAAGAAAGCTGATTGACTACCGTAAGCCTATCCCCAAAGTGTACAATTCAAAAAAAGTTCCTGGCAATGTATGGGAAATCCCCAGAGTTCGATATCGGATGGAAGAATATGAAAATCATCCCTCTCAAAAACCTGTGGCGTTACTTGAAAGAATAATTAAGGCAAGCAGCAATGAAGATAACATTATTCTGGATCCATTCTCTGGAACTTTCACAACTTCCTTTGCAGCAAAAAAGCATAAAAGAAGATCAATCGGCATAGAAATACAAGAAGAATATGTAAAGATAGGATTACGAAGACTTCGAATAGCTTCAGAATATAAAGGCAAAGTTTTAAACAAAGAACCACGCTCTTTTGAACCTCAAATATGTAAAGGACAGAAAATACTAGAATTTTCAGAAAGCTAAAAAATGGAACATGAGTTCACTAAGAAAATTAAAAAAATTCTTGAGGCTAATTTCGGTGTACTGTCTGACAAAGTTTTTTCCGAAAGTCATATCATTCAGTATTTGAACATCAAAACGAAATCTGCAAGTAAAGGATCGAAGTCACGAGGCAGCTTTGCAAATCTGTACGCAATATATGTTTTAGTCGAAGACTACATATCGAAAGGTTTTCATAAGGGTGGAGATTATTCAGAATATGAAGGTGCAATTTTTACAAAACTCTTCAAAAGACAACGTGAATTGCCTTTTGGCCAAAAACTTCAGAACCATGCCCTTAATCATAGGATGAATGAAGAATTTAAGAAATATTTCCACACGTGTGACTATATTCCAATTCTCAGAAATCCTGAGACAAATAGGTATTGGTTCAATGAAAACCTGATAAGAATCGAAATAGACGGGAAACAATACAATCTTGCAAAAGCTATTATTGAAATTATCGACCGATATGTTGAAACCAAAAAAAGTGCCTTCCAAAAGTTCATCAAATTTTGTGAAAGTTCTCACAAATTAAAAGATGAAGACCTCATAGCTTTCATCAGCAGCTTAGTCGAACCAAGCGTGGATGCAAGAATATTTGAGATAATAAGCTATAGCATTCTAAAATATTACTATCACAACCAGCACATTTTCTGGGGATTCGAAAGCGACAAAATTAAGGAGGACCATCTTAAGCTTTTCAAAACTGGACGTACGAATGCAAATGATGGAGGAATCGATTTTGTTATGAAACCATTAGGCCGATTCTTCCAAGTAACAGAAACTGTAGACGTAAACAAATACTTTCTGGACATAGATAAAATTGAAAAATACCCAATCACATTCGTCGTAAAATCTTCGGATTCTGCTACCTCATTGAGGGAAAAAATTCAAAAACAAGCTGAGAAACAATATTCGATCAAAGCCATCGTTTCTCGGTATATGTCGTGCATTGAAGAAATAATCAATGTTCCTATCCTCATAGAACGATTCAAAGAAGCTATCAACCAAAAACACTTGAACGATATTATCAACGAGGTTATTAAGCAAAGTAAAGTGGAATTTAGTTACGAAGATGACTATGACATAAGCGATTACAAGGAAATTAATGTCCTCGAATGAAGATAGTGTACTGTTTATTCTGATACAATTTAGGTAAAACATTAGATGAGCGAGCAATTTGACATTTCTGTTGATTTTGTAGGTTTGAAGCTGGCCAATCCAGTGTTTACCGCTTCGGGGACGTGCGGATATGCCGATGAGCTGGCTGATTTTATGGATATAAATCAGCTTGGCGGATTTATTACGAAAAGTATCACTGCTAAACCGAGGAAAGGCCACGCCACGCCGAGGATTGTTGAGACCGATGCAGGAATGCTCAATGCGATAGGCCTGGCTAACGTCGGCCTGGATAAATTCATCGAAGAAAAACTGCCGATTATCGAGAAAATGACCGTGCCGGTTTTTGTAAATGTTGCAGGAGAAACCGTAGCCGAATATGCTGCCGTAATTGAGCGCCTTGCAAAAGAGTCTGCAATAGCCGGCTTTGAATTAAATATTAGCTGTCCCAATGTTGAACGAGGCGGAATAACCTTTGGAACTGACCCGGCACAAGTGACAGAAATTACTTCCGCAGTGAAAAAAGCTGTCGGCGATAAAGTATTGATGGTCAAGCTCTCCCCTACCGTCACGGATATCAGCATAATTGCACGAGCGGCTGTTGAAGCCGGCGCCGATGCGCTTAGTATGATAAACACCTTTACTGCGATGGTCATCGACATTGAAACCCGCAAGCCTGTCCTTGCAAATAAGACCGGCGGATTGTCAGGGCCTGCAATAAAGCCGATAGCAGTATATTTAGTTAATAAGGTCTATAAAGAGGTAACCAAGAACCACAGGATACCAATTTTAGGTATGGGCGGAATCAGGACGGCTTCCGATGCTATTGAGTTTATCATTGCTGGTGCCTCTGCTATTGCCGTCGGCACAGCAAGCTTTATTGAACCAGGATGCGCGATAAAAATCATTGAAGGGATAAAAAAATATTGCGTTCGTCATAATATATCGAATATCAAAGAATTAGTTGGTTCGCTTACTCTGTAAAGCTGTGACGAAATGCAGGTTTGAGCGGCCTGAATATTCCGCCCAGATAGTCGAATTGTTTGAACACTGATTGTACAAAAGGTATAGCAAGACATCGACGCATTAGGTTACGTTTATATTTGGCAATGCTTGTTATCATTCTAAACTTGACATTATAACTTATTTCTTTATTGACTTAAATTCTAAATCCTAATATCTAAACTCTAAACAAATCCAAAATATAAATGTCCAAATGACCAAAACGTTTTGGATTTTGAATTTTTGTAATTTGAATTTGTTTAGGATTTAGAATTTAGTATTTTGGATTTATAGTATATTATTGTTCTAAAAATTTACCTACGCTGAAGTATTAAGAAGAATTAACAGGTTACCGATGGAGACTTTGAAGTTATTATACGAATATTTTCCAACGGCGGTTTTTACCGGCAAGTGTCTGGTCTTTATAAGCGAGGACTGGCGCGTCGAGCTTACCGAGCATAAAGACAGTGATTTTAGTAAGTCATCGTCATCTCGTGAGCCTTCTGTTATACGGGTCAGAATTTTCAAGAAGGCGCTTAACGGAGAGTTCGTGCCGGGCCATTATGAGGACTTCCAGCTTGCCTCAATCGGCGAGCTGGCTGAACAAATTGATAAGTATGTGCTGTTAGCGGTTGGCGCAAATCTGCGAGAAAATATTGAATAAACAACAATAAGCATCCGAGAAAAAAGTTGAAAAGAGATGTTTTATACTGGATGCTTGATATTCGATCGAATCAAACCTTATATATGGCGAATCTGATGTTACAAAAGTTAATCCGGAGAGATAGGAGGTGATTTATGCGAAAAATATTTCCTATAAGTATGATAATTGGAATATGCCTTATCAATGCTCCAGCTTATTGCGAAGATTTGCCAGAATTTATAAAAGAGGGGGTCTTAAAAGATATAGGGTTTTATACGCCTGTAACTATACTAATTGATATAGGTATGGGGTGCGCTGTTATGATTCGTGATCCATATGAACTGAAAGAGGGAGTTCCACCATCCGAGACCAAATGGGAAAATACTGCTATCATGGATTCTGCTTATTCTGATTATTGGAAAGAGTTTTTAGTTCATAATGGGTATCTTGAAGAAGCTGTTATAAATGTAGAAAAACAAATTAAACCCACAAATAAACTTGGATTATATGGGAGGAAAGTGGGGAAAAATAAAATCGAAATTACCTTGGCAAAACGGGTTCTCAAGTCTATTGATTATACAAACAAATGGAAAATCCAACCTGATAATGTTGATGCATGGTCTTTTACCTTTACATACTTTCTTGAGCCCAACCTTCCTGAGTTACCACGATTGGACCTTGTAAAGGCAAGTTGGAACTTTAAAGGCAAGGGGACAGCCACATTAAATCCTGCAACTGGGCATTGGCAGACAAGATTTCCAGTTAATCCTGAAAGTAGGGAAGTGCAAAAATACGGATCGTCATTAGGTGATCGAGATGCGTTTGAATATGCATATTCTAATTTTATAGGGTCCTTGAAACCACTATTTTCTCTGGCCAATTTATAAACGATAACAAATTGAAAGGTAAAATGTTTAATTATTGGACCGAGGGGGGCTTTATCACCTTGGCTGAAGAATCCGAACCCAATAAAGGAAAAATACCTTTACAGTTGTTAATGGATGGCCGTGAAAAGGTATCTTACGACCGCAAAGATTTTGACCTGTCATATATCATGTCTGGAGGAAAGATCGCCGCCGAGATAGTGACAAGCGCAAATGCCAGAAGACAAAGCATAAATGCCAATGATTATGTAAAAATCGGCCAATGGATGGGTGAGCAACTTAAAAAGTTCAAAGTTTGGTTAGTCTTAATCCATGCTTCAGTATATAATGACCCTGAAAAAAAGAATCCCTATCACGCCATAAAAGGGCTTGAGTATAATCGAAATTGGCCCATTATATTTTTTGATAACGAGCAAAAACTTTTCGTTGATTACAGCACATCTACTGGCAAAGAACTATTCGATGGTATAGAAAACGGTAAAACCATTTTCCCTGATGATTTTCATAAAAGTCTTATTATTGGACGAAATTACCTTTTGTACGGAAGTACAATAGAGAGCAAGAAAAAAGGCCTCGATTTTTTAATAAAAGCCGCAAATCTAAATCCTTCACCAGCCCCAATGATGGAAATACTTATTTCTTCCAGATTCCCTGAGCTAAGACCTTGTATTGATGATTTCTGTAAAAATTATTTAGAAAGATTTGAAAAAAATAAGGATAATTACACCAATCAGGATGGCTCTCGTCTTAAAGTTGAAGCAGCACGCTTAGCAAATTTATATTTGGAAAAAAAGGCACAAGAAAATAATACAAATCTGGAGGTTAGGGAACAGGAAAAGCAAAAATATTTTGTAACTATTAGAAAAAAACAATACGAAGTCAGTGGCGATATCTTTACAGGAAAAAAGGAAGGTCGCATCTTTAAAGATGAAAAAGGAGATGTAGTAAGAGACCTTGACTTGGCCAAAAAGATTGCTCAGACGGCCTGGGTTTATGAGAATATTGTAAAGGCCCCCGGGGTACCAAATTCTCAGCGGGTTTCTGCAATCCTTGAGACACACAAATCGCTTCGGCAGTATGAACTCGCCCAGGATATTCTTGCCAGAATGTCTGTTCAGATTATTGCCACTACAATAAGCGGAGGAGCAACTCTTATCTATACTGTTCCCGCTGGTCTTACCTGGCGGGTAGTACGTGACCAGTTTGCTAATTTGAAAGGCCTTTTATCTTTAACAGGCCGGCAGGGATTAGAGGAGACCTTGAGCAAATATCAACAGATGGAATCTCTCATAACAAAATTGAAACCTAACCATATTGACGATGTCAACGCTGCCGAAATAAAGAAATTGTATGAGTCTGCTTATGGCCTTGACCTTCCTTACAGTGCGCTCCTTACAAGTCTAATGCCTAAAAAGGGTTGTAAATTGGTAGATAAGGCATTAAAGGATGTAGGAGATGAACTAATAAAGACATTACCTCTTTCGGATGCAACATTAACTACTCGCGAAGTTTTTGAACTTCAAGGAAAAATGGACGATGCGCTTAAAACTAACCCTGTATTGAAAAAATATTATGAGAAACTTGATCTGGCAAAAAGATTGAAGGATGCAAACGAACAGATAATTTCTGCCTGGGCAGAACATGCAGTACAGTATAAGGAATAGAAGAGTGGGACGAAAGAGGTATAAGAGTACCATCGGCACTAATCTCATAAAAAATATTGAATAATGCGCACGTAAAATTTTCTTCTTTATATTCATTCCGGCTGTTACAATCTCATTAATGACTTCTTTAGCTATTGAAAAATTTGATGAGGGAATTGTCTTTGCTGTAAAAATTGTACCCGGCAGCAATTCACCAACACGAATCAGCGGTTTGCTCGGCGAGATGTTAAAGATCAAAGTCGCAGCGCCGCCGGAAAAAGGAAAGGCAAACCAGTGCCTTATAGAATTTTTAGCAAAAAAATTAGATGTGAAAAAAAACGCTGTTAGTATAATCTCTGGGAAAACCAGCCCGGTCAAGCAAGTGCAGATTTTGGGCATGTCACCTGAGACTCTATTACAAAAAATGAATCTAAATAAACTATTAGCAAATGACTGACAAAGCAACATTGGAGCTTCAAGAACATCTGGACGAGACTTCGCTAAGTTACATGCTCAAATTAGCGACGCCGGTTATCGTGACAACTATATCGTTCACTATCATGCAGTTCGTGGATAGATTCATGGTTTCACGGCTGGGTACGGATGCGTTAGCAGCTATTCTGCCGGCTCAATTTGTAAGTTTTGTACCTGCAAGCTTCGCCATGGGGTCTATTACGATACTCAATACTTTTGTAAGTCAGAGTTTAGGCAGAGGTGCCAAAACTGACTGCTCAAACTATTTCTGGCAGGTGATATATATAGGCTTTGTTTACTTTGTAATTGTACTTGCGACTATGTGGCCGGCAGCACCCTGGATATTCAGAACGATGGGGCAGCCAGCCACGGTTGCTAATTTGGAAGTAGTATACTTTAGAATCATGCTTTACGCTAATTTGCTGGTGATTGTTAACTATGCCGGCAATCAGTTCTTTATGGGCATACATCGACCGATTATTACAATGTACGCATCGCTATGCGCGCAGGTAGTCAACGTAACGGCAAATTATCTATTGATTTACGGCAAATTCGGCTTCCCCAAAATGGGAATTGCAGGTGCGGGCTGGGGGACATTTATCGGTGTAAGTATTGCTGCTTCCATAAATTTATTTGTATTTTTTGGCAACAACATACATACGACCTTCAAGTCCAGGAGTACTTTGAATATAGACTTTGGCAAGATGCATGATTTGCTAAAGATTGGACTTCCCGCCGGCTTCGGATTGATGGTAAATGTGGCGATTTGGGGAGTGATTCTGGCTGGATTGGTAGGGAAAGTTGATGGCAAAGAGGCACTGGCTGCCACGAGCGTAGCACTATCATACGCGAGCTTCTCCACTATGCCGGTTGTGGGTATAGCGACAGCCTTGACCGCAGCGGTGGGCAAATCTATTGGTCAGGGCAAAAAAAATCTGGTAGCCAAACAAACAAGTATCTGCATAAAAGTAGCATTGCTCTATATGGGTTCGGTAGGACTATGCTTTTTCCTGTTTAGAGATGCTTTAATAACGTTTTGGTCCTCAGACGACAAGGTTAAAGAAATCGGCGTTAACATTCTGATTTGTGCCGCAATATATCAGGTTTTTCAAGCCGCACGCATTATTTATGGCGGCTCTCTGCAGGGAGCAGGTGATACGATGTGGCTGGCGATTATCTCAGCAGCAGCATCGGTAGTGGTATTAGGACTCGGTGGTGTCTTTATTGTTATTTTTTTCCCATCTCTTGGCGCTTTGGGACCGTGGATTACAGCTACGTTGAGTGTCATTGTAGCAGGAATCGCCAATCGCTGGAGATTTAAGAGTAACAGGTGGATGAAAATAGACTTATTTAAACGACGCACGCTCGGCGTACCCACCGAGATTGAGATTTAGATAGCAGCTACATTCTTTTGGGGACCAACCTCCGTAATTGGATGTTGCGAATTGCTCCGGTGGTTTGCCAGGTTGCGATACCCAGCGGTTTGGATAGTTCGACCTCTATGCGTGTATCGATGGTACGGCTGGCTGTCCCCACGTCTATTATTTTTTCCCCGTCGAGCCAGGCTTCGATCTTGCCGGGCGTCACCCGCACGCGGACGTGGTACCATCGCCCATCCTCAAACCCGATAATCTGATAAGTCTCATTTTCAGACGCATCATAATTATCAAGGCTGGATATGCCACAGGTTGAGCCTCCCCAGCCACCCAGTATCAACGAGCAGCAATTGGCATCTACAGGAAAGGTCAGGCCACAGAAAAAGTCGCTGCCTGTAATCCGCATCGCCTGGAGAGTAATTTCATAGTTCATTCGGACAACCGGTCCCGTCCAGGTCACGCCAGTCAGGTCATTGCCCATCTCAAGAAATAAGCTGCCATCCTTAGCATAGACTTTTCCCTGGCCACCAAAATCCGTTATCTTCCACTGGCCTAACCTCTTGCCGTCAAAAAGGCTCACTTCGTTCGGACTGTGACAACCTGCCGATAAAAAGATGAGAAACAGCAGATAACAAAAGATAATTCTATCCCGGCTCCAGCTCGGCTCTTCGCCGAGACGAGTGGTAATACTGTGTTTGGTGTTCATCATATCCTTCAATCTATATGAAAAATATGTTGATTAAAATAACCTGGGAATTTAAACTATGCAACGAAGATTTATCCAGATCAGGCGATTCCGGCCTCATAATCCTGGAAAAAGACAAAATATAAAGGAACTAACTGCCGATAAAATTCGTAAGCAGGAATGCTTTGGCTAACACCCAACCGTGTTTCGTTTAACGGTTGCGCTGCTCGTTTCGTCTATCGTCCCTTCGGCTTCGCTCAGGGCAGGCTTGCGGTTACGTCTTAAACTACGCTTTACGATGAACGCAACCGATACGAGCCACGCAGCCGCAACCGTGAATCAGACTCACGAGGAGGATTTATGAAAAAGATTTTCTTAGTGATAGCTTGCGTTGTGATTCTCTCGCCTCGGGTCTGTTTTAGCCGATACGAGCGGCTAACAAATGAGGGTAAGAGAGGTTTGTATGCAAGGTCGATTGAGGATGTCCTGCGGCTGCCGGATGATGAAATTGATTTGGGCACAGCCGCCTTGATTGTCTCTGAACAGTGGAGCGATATGGTGAATGGCCGCACGTATCTATCAACACTGGACGACATGGCTTATAAAATCCTGGAAAAACTGAAGAAAAAAGGATTGAAGCCGGATTATAAAGCGATCCCCATAATAAATAATTATTTGTTTCGTGAGTTGGGATACAAGGCGGTCCCGGAGGCAGAGAACCCGAATGCTTTATTTCTGCACTCCGTGCTGGATAATAAGCGAGGCTACTGTCTTAGTCTTTCAATTCTTTATCTTTCGTTAGCTGAACGATTGGGTATGCCCATGTATGGTGTTGTAGTGCCTGGGCATTTTTTCGTCCGATACGATGACGGCAAAGTGCGCCTCAATATCGAAGCTGCCGGCAAAGGCGGTAGCCCTCCTGACGAACATTATATAAATAAATTTAAAGTTCCCATATCAAATGATGACAGCATATATTTGAAGAATCTAAGCAAAATACAGACATTGGGCTGCTTCTTCAACAACTTAGGCAACAGCTACACCGATACGGGCAATATTGAAACCGCATTGCTCGTACTTCAAAGAGCGGTGCAGATAAATCCAACATTAGCTGAATCTCGGGCCAACCTGGGTAACGTTTATCTGCAAAAAGGACAGATAGAAGATGCAATATTCGAATACCAGATAGCTCTTCAAATAAATCCAAATGATGCCAAGACACACAATAATCTTGGAAACGCATATTTCAGGCAGGAACGATTGCAAGATGCGGTTTATCAGTATTCTCAATCACTCGATCTTGACCCAAACTACGTGGACGCGTATCAGAACATAGCTATTGCTTACAGCAAGCAGGAAAAGTTTGGGTTAGCAATAGTACAATTGAAACAGGCAATGGACCTGGAGCCGAAAAATCCCAGCTTATATAGTCACTTGGGTGAAGTATATTACCTGATGGGCGATTATGGAGCAGCGGTATTTCAATACAAAAAGGCCGTGACGTTGAAACAGGACTTCGCCGAGGCTCACTACGGCTTAGGTGTTTGCTACAACAAATTAGGTCAGGTTGATAAAGAAATTCAAGCATATAGACAAGCTTTAGCTGTTCAGCCGGATATGCTGGCTGCTTTATTAAACTTAGGCAATGCCTATTTCGGCAAAAAAGAATACGATTCAGCTATTGAATACTACAAGAAAGCTGTCCTCATAAAGTCGGATGACGGCTGGGTCCACTACAATCTTGGGGCAGCACATTTTAATAAAGGCGATTACGAGCCAGCAGTAACTGAATACTACACAGCGGTCGAGATCGATCCAACAATGGGTAATGCACACTATGGACTTGCCGTCGGATTATATAAACTAAAACAATATGAACTGGCCTGGAAGCATATAAATATTGCAAAAAAACTGGGGGCCGAAGTCTCTAAAGACCTGCTCAACGCCATTAAAAGAGAACTGAAATAGAATAGCTCGTTACTTTCCTGATTCAAGGCCGACCCCGCCCAGCGCTGTCCTAAGGACTCCTTATGGAGAGCGGGATTAAAAAACAGAATACCCAAAAATAGCATCCCCTATAAACTGCCGATAGATTATAATGTTGTGTTGGTAGATCATCCGATGGATCTGGGATGCGACAAAGTAGTTTCACGGATTATCTCCCGGCTTACTCATCCCGACGAGGGGGTGGTTAAAGTCGAGGGGACATGGGGATCGTTCGCGCGCCTGCTGGTGGCGTACATATCAGAAAAGCTATCCCGGCCAATTCTGCTAATCTGCCCACATATCGAAGACGCCGATAAAGCTGCTGACGACCTGCAGACCTTCGGCTGCAAAGAGGTCCAGGTTCTGGCTGCATGGGAAGGCGAAGAAGAAATAGCGGATGCAACCGATGAGACCAGAACCGAGCGGCTAAAACTCGTCTCTCGTCTCTCGTCCATCGTCAATCGTCCATCGTCAATCGGATTCGTTATTCCGGCATCGGTACAGGCACTTTGTCAGCCGATACCAAAGCCACAGGCTCTACAGGAAAGCTCACTCCAGCTTGAAACCAACAAAGAGCTATCGCCGGAGTCCCTTGGGGGCTGGCTGGTAGATAACGGCTTTGAGCGGGTCGAGCAGGTCGACCTGCCGGGTCAGTTCGCACGACGTGGTGGAATCGTTGATATTTATGCACCATTGCTCTCGTCCCTCGTCATTAGTGACACATCGGACCACCAACAAGGAACAACAGAGGCGGTGCGTATTGAATTCTTTGGTGATACTATTGAGAGCATCCGCCAAATCAATCTGGATACGCAGCGCTCCAGCCGACAGTTAGAAAGAATCAATATTATCTCAGCTTTATGTGGCGAAACGGCAGAACAAAAAGAGCTTTTCATAAATATCCTTCCCAAAGACACCATAATAATTTTTGAAGAGCCGGTTGACATCGAGGAAGTGGCACATGTGTTTATCGAACGGCTCGAGACAAGGAATCAAATTTACAACTGGTTGGATATTTTTACCGCTGCTTCTCAATTCACTCAGCTTCATATATCCAGGTTTGCAACCACAAAAATAGACGATGTCCTTAAGATAGACATTAAAAGTGTGCAGCGATTCGAGCATAAGGCAACCTCAGTTTGGGCGGGACATAAAGTAGCACTGGAAGAATTGGTACAGCAGGCCAAACAAGGCACAAAGGTGCTGCTTTACTGCGAAAGCGCCGCGGAGGTTAAACGTGTCGGCGAAATTATAAGAGAGATATGCGCGGAAATCCCGGCAAATTTTAAGCTGCTTTTAGGATTCATTCATCAGGGCTTTGTTATAAGCTCACTAAACACAATTGTAATAAGTCATCATGAACTGTTCGGCCAATTTGCACTTAGAAGAACAGTGCGACCGACGCGCGCAACAGCACCGTTAGATACGCTCAGCGACCTGCAGGAAGGTGACTATGTTGTGCATGCCTCCTACGGTATCGGCAAATTCTTAGGCATAAAAACAATACAAGAGAAAAC
>Ga0315532_1000479_pt1 | contig 31856 bp, 27 predicted proteins | sample SalMarWE160370MG_FD_203082 | JGI IMG/M metagenome (GOLD analysis project Ga0315532, IMG submission 203082) | Salt marsh sediment microbial communities from the Plum Island Ecosystem LTER, Massachusetts, United States - Salt Marsh Sediment WE1603-70 ...
CAATTTTGCCATCGAGATTTCTAGATTTATACAGTAGTAAGCCGTCATCGTCCCATATGTTCCCTTTACCATCGCCATGAATATACATATTCATCTTGGCAAGCTTGGCCACATCAATGTCATTATCTGTTCCCAGAAGTTGCGTTCTGGCAATCCGCTCCTGTTGCTCCTTGATATGGCGACCGGAAACCTTATTTTGCATATCATCCATAGCCCATATCAAAAATCTCCCTGTCCCGCACGCAGGGTCGAGTACAATGTCTGTCGAATCTAACTCAGCCAAACGCACCATGAAGTCAACAACATTGGCGGGTGTAAAGAATTGTCCGGCCTTCGTATCCTTCCCTGACCTACGGCCTAAAACTTCATAGACTGCCCCAAGACCGTCTACTTTAGCCTTTAGGAAAGGATAACGCTCCAGCCTTCGTATGACTTCATCCAACACAAAATCATCGTTCAATTTCTCAGCGAGAAGGTCGTGCTCTGTTAGAAGCTCTACTTCTTCAAACTCTTTGAACTCCTTAATCTGCTTAAATAACTTATGAATCGCTCCCTTTGTCTCCTTTTCACCCTGGGCTTCCTGAAAATCCAAGAAAGATTTGACTGTAAACCAATTTCTCCCGTGGCCTTCAGCCTCTTTTCTTTCCTCGTACAACTTTATGAACACTAAGTAGATTAGCTGCTTGATGGCATTGAGATGCAGAGCTATTCCATCTCTGCGCAAGGCTTCTTCTATCTGCTCAAGGTCTTTCATAATTTGGGATTCTAATTTCTGCCATTTCTCGATTTCCTTCTGTTGCAAAGTCTGTCTCAGTTCATCATCTGTGTTGAATAGTTCTTCGTATAGAACCTTTAGAACCCTTTCGTCATCAACGAAGTCGAGGAATCTATCAAACAACTTGGCGATTTGCTCAGCCGTATATTCATCTTTATGGGCGTCGGCCAGCTTTGTTACGAACATCTCGAAGTTAGAAAAACTCATGGGCATAATTCTCTCGTCCCTTAGTCCTTGCCTAGCAACATTATGGTCACGGATTGCATTGACCATTCTATAATGAGTTTCCGGCGACACATACACAGCGAAACACTTCTTGGCCGGATAACTCTTTTTTGAAGTGGCTAAATGGTCGGCTACTGATAGCATCTCTCTGTCCGCACCCGACCGCACTGTTTTAGTTGCTTCAACATTAATGTGTAAATCCACAGTCCACATTTCAATATCTGGCAAGCCAGACTTAGCTGGTCTCTCTAGTGTCCCATTATGCCTTACTATAAAACCGCGCTTCTGCAAAGCCAGATGTAGGTCTTTGGCTAACGTCTGTTCAAGTTCAGTATAGGCATCCAAGTTATCATATTTAGTCACGCCCTTACTCCTCTATTGTATATGTTCTAGACCGAGATTCAGCATATTTGGTGGTTTTACTCTTCTTCATTTTTCCCTTCTAACAATAAATCAGGCTAACTTTCCCCTACGAAATTTATATGGTTTGTCCCAATTCGGGCTTTTGCAATGTGGGCATACTCGTGGTCGCTCGTTTGGATTGCGAGGATACCACTCATGCCCACACCGGCATCTGTATTTAATAGCTGGTATTTCCCCAATTTCCTTACTAGTATCTCCCACGAGTATCTCCTAATAGTATTTACTAAAATTATATACCAAGGGTATTGAAAAGTCAACACCCGATAGTATATACTAGAAGTAGATACATGAAAAGGAGTATTGAAATGGATGCGAGACAGGAAAGAGGATTGCTGATAGCAGAAACTTGCAAGATTGCGAAGAACAAGCTGGGCTGGAAAGTACCATCCCAGTCTGGCAATGGAAATTACATTGTAAGCCTTGACCACGGCGAACCGTTCTGCACTTGCTCGGATTTCGAGTCTCGACACCAACCGTGCAAACATATCCATGCAGTAGAATACATTATGCAGAGAGAGACTAAACCAGATGGTAGCAATACCCTCACTCAGTCTATAAAAGTAACCTATACTCAGCAATGGACAGCTTATAATGAAACTCAAACCCACGAACGGGAGCGATTTGTTACTCTGCTCCATGACTTGTGCAACGGTATAGAGCAGCCAGTATATAAATTTGGTCGTCCTCGGTTGCCATTGGCTGATGTTGTATTCGGATTGATATTCAAATCCTACACAACCATTTCTGGACGCAGGTTTACTTCCGACCTGAAAGAGGCTCAAGAAAAGGGATTGATTTCTAAGGCTGCCCACTACAACAGTGCATTCCGATATGTGGAAAACCCTGAATTGACCCCCTTGCTTAAAAGCCTGATTGAGCAGAGTGCTAGTCCTCTCAGAGTAGTTGAAACTGATTTTGCCGTTGATTCGTCCGGCTTTGCTACCACGACCTATGCTCGCTGGTTTGACCACAAGTACGGTAAGGAACGCACAAAGCAAACATGGGTTAATACTCATCTGATGTGCGGTGTAAAGACTCATGTTGTTACAAGTGTTGAGGCAACCCCATACGAATCGCCTGACAATATCCAACTTCCAACTCTGGTAAGCAAGATAGCCAAGACCTTCAATATTAATGAAGTTTCTGCCGGCAAGGCTTATTCCGATAGAAAGAATCTGTGGGCGGTTCAAGCCCAAGGTGGCACAGCTTTCATACCCTTTAAGTCTAACTCTACTGGCATGGGAGACCATCATCATAAGTTTGATGGTCTCTGGAATCGTATGTGGCATTTCTACAACTTCAATCGAGATGCTTTCTTGCAGCATTACCACAAAAGGTCTAATATAGAAACAACCTTCTCCATGATTAAGGGCAAGTTCGGAGGCTTTGTCCGTGGCAAGACACCTGTGGCTCAGCTCAATGAGGTTCTTTGTAAAGTGCTTTGTCATAATATTTGCTGCCTTATTCAGTCAATCTATGAACTGGGGCTTGAGCCGACCTTCTGGACTTTTGAGGCAAAGACAAGGAGGAGGGAGAGGTCCCACCGGCTAAGGAAGAACGGAATAAGCTCTACATATTCGGAACAAAGGGGAGTCCAGAGGGGTCCCCCCGCTGGCAGGGTTCTAGGGATGTCCCCTAGCTATTTGCTTCCTCTCTCCTTTGAAGGAGAGGGGGCAGGGGGTGAGGTGATATGAAGGAATCGAGCAATGTGGTCATCTTTATCACCACCGACACTGAGGAAGAAGCTCACGGACTGACTGATCTGCTACTTAGGCAAAGAAAGGCTGCTTGCGTCAACATCCTTTCAAATGTATATTCGAGATACTGGTGGCAGGGTAAGATCGAGTCAGACAATGAAAGCCTGTTGATCGTTAAGACCAAGGCATCGCTGCTTGACCAACTCATTAGCCTGGTCAAAGAAAACCACAGCTATGAGGTTCCTGAGATCATCGCCTTACCTATATTGGGAGGCAATCAAGATTACTTGAACTGGATCGACAGCGTATTAGATTAAAGCACAAGGACTGCTGAAATCACAATTCCCGCTTCCTCAACAAGCATGGTAAAATTAAAAGCGAAATATACCTCGAGATAGCCGTATCATATGAATATGTACATTCAAACAACCAACAACAGAAAAGAGTTTGTCAGGTGCGCCTTCAGGGAATTGGAAATTGAAAACGACCTTAGACGCATCAAGAATATTCTGATTAAGCCAAACATCGTCTCCTTCGAGCCCTATCCAACAACGACGCATCCCGCTGTTCTTGAAGCCTGCCTGGAATATTTTGTGGAAAAAGGACTAAAGCCGGTCGTCACCGATGGACCAGCTTTTGATGCGGGAAAAAGTGGGAATATCATTGAAAACCATCCACTGAAGGAGGTCTGTGACAGATTCAATGTCCCCCTCATCGACCTACTGGAACGAAAAATGGTCAGAAGGAAGGCCGGGGATATTGAACTGGAGTTATCCGAGATTGCCTTCGAATATGACTATATCCTTTCCCTGCCGGTGCTTAAGACCCATTTCGTGTGCGGTCTCACCGGAGCCTTGAAGAACCAGTTCGGCTTTCTATCGACCAAGGAAAGAACAGAATTGCACTCGCACAAAGATATCCATAGGGCCATTGCTGAGCTTAACCTGATTGTAAGGCCAGACCTCTATATAGTGGACGCCGTGGAGACCCTAACCCGCGCTAACGAAGTGAGACACGGAGGAAGGAAAGCGAAACTGGGCTATATGCTGGCGGGAAGAGACCCGGTGAGCCTGGATATCGCTGGGCTAGAGATCCTCCAGAGAGTTGAACCCAAATTAGCAGGAAAACGCCCAGACGACGTACCACATCTGCGGCATGCCATCGAGCTAGGGGTTGGGACCCCCTGACAATTTCCTCAACCTCCCAGAGCTTCGATGCAGATTTTTACTACATCTTCTGAAATCGTCTCTATTCTCTCGAAGGGAATACTAAGGGAGTGAAGCGGCCCTTTATATGGTTTGTCGGAGACCACCAGAATCGCGGCTGCCCTTTTGCCGTGATACTCTGCGATCGAAAATAACGCTGAGGTTTCCATGTCAATCCCTATGATTCCCTGCCGCGCCAGGTTCTCAAGAAAGTCAGGCGTCTCCATGAAGGCAGCGTCGATGGAGAAGGTCTCCCCCACCAATGGTTCATATCCAAAACGCCGCGTCGCTTCGACGAGCCTGTTCACCAGGTCTTGGTCAGGATATGAGACCTCGTCATTGCCATAGTATTTGCTGGTGCCCTCCCCTACTCTAGCCTTTTCAGGTATTATTATCGTTCCTATTTCAATCCCCGGCTGCAGTGCGCCACAATAACCAACACCTATCCCTTCACATGCGGGAGAATGACATAAATATGTCTCGATATTGAAGCTCGCTGCCGGTGCTCCCATCATGGTTGAGTCAAACAGAATTTCTTTCCCACCCCTTCTCCCCTTATAGGGTTTGACATCGCTAAGGGATTCCAGCCCATAGCTTTCTGGTTGCGATGGAGGGAAATGGGGCAACCATTCAAATTTGAGACCCAAACGAAAAATGACCGCATCGTAGCTCCCTATTGCCTCAATGCCCCGTCTTTTTCGGAATTCCTGTTCATTCTTCTGGTCCAGTAACATCGGCCACCTCCATGAACATTTCCAATTCCTGGTTCATCCTTTGCCAGTGGGTGCCACGCCAATAAATTCTATTGCAGACAGGGCACTGTACATAATGTGATTGTGTTTGGAAAACATAGGGAGGCACCAGGTCACGCACATCATCCTTACTTCTAGATACCAGAGGCTCATTGCATTCCAAACAGCGGGTGAACTGCCTTCTTCGATTTAACTTCATAGTCTCTACCACTTGGCGAAGCTGTGTTTTCGCATCGTCGTCTTTTATTAGCAGAGCCTGCAGCTCCCCGCTGGTAACCACGCGTCGCAGCATGATCTGGGTGTCCTTAGTGAGGAGCACCCTTTTCTCCCTCAAGCCAATGGCTACAAGCATATCGTCATCGATATCGTTGATGAACAGGGTATCGTAGCCAATCATTCTGAGCCAGCGAGCTAACTTGCCAACATTGGCGTCCACGACGAATTTCGGTCTCATCTTGCTGCTCTCTAAATAGTGATTTTCATTCCCTCATAGCTCAAGGTTATATTTGCCCCCAGTTCCATGGCGACTTGCGCTACCTCCTCCCTGATCTCGTCCTCGATTGTGAGGACCATATGAATAGCAACTACCGGCGGCAAGTAGCCTTTGATCCTCTTGAAATCTATGAGTTCCTCTTTTAGCAGGCGAGGGGTCATGTGCCCCGACTGCTGAGCCATAGACTCAAAACTATTGGACATGCAGACCTCGATAACCAGGAGGTCTGGCGAAATCACCTCCCAGCAAGAGGAGCAGCCCCCTCCTGTATCCCCGGTATAGAAGATGCTCTTGCCATCTGGGGAGGTAATCCAATAACCCACCGCCGGCACGCCATGTTTCATCGGGAGAGGCAAAACACGATACCCATCAATTATCACCTCCTTGCCTGGCTCCACAGGATAGAATCTGAAAGCAGGCTTGTCAGGGCGGGGTTTTTTCAGGAAATCTGGATAGACCACATCATTCAACAGATGTGTGGAGATCACATCAAGCACGCTATCGAGGGCATAGACATTAACGGGACCTCGCCAATAAGCATTAATGCCAAACGTAGCCAGGTCTCTTATGTGATCGAAGTGATGATGGGTGATGAGTATGGCCTTTATGCGCTGCTGGTCGGATAGGGTAAGGCTTGAGGTTAGACCGCCAGCATCCAAAGCTATGACCTTGTCAACCAGAAGCGAAACTAGCTTGGAGTTTAACGACTCGCATTGATGAGCACCAAGGATCTCAAGCTCCATATCTTACATCCCACCAGAATCTTGCTCAGGAAATAGACCTATTCCGTTCGCCCTAAGCAGAGCGGAAGGGCCTACTGTAAACAGGGTAGCCCGGAGCATCTGCTCCATCCCCGGATTTACCTAGCGCGACCCTTTAGGATCGCCATAAGCGAGGCTAAAGCCTCGCGCTACAGTTTTAAACAGTCTCCTTTGAAGATATTAGCCTAGCCTTTCTACCCGCTTACCCCTGTCATGCAAACACCCTCAACGGGTAACCAAGAAGGGGTTGAAACTGGTATCATAGTCGTAGGTATCGATGCCCTCCTTCTTTTTTAGATAGTTTACCACCGCATAAGTGAAGGGCGTAGCCAAGGCTTCATAACCAGTCTTTACCAGCCAATGGGTCAGGATAATTGTACCCAATATCCCCCAGGGCTGCGTCCCGGCGAAGGCGATGATTATGAATACCACAGCGTCCAGCCCCTGACCGATGATGGTGGAGCCTATGGTTCTTGTCCACAGCCAGCGTCCTTTGGTCCTGATCTTCATCTTAGCTAGGATGAAGGAATTAGCGAACTCACCCACGAGATAGGCAATGAAGGATGCGATAAGCAACCTTGGGGCATAACCTAGTATGGTCTCATAAGCCTGCTGACCCCCCCAGACTGGAGCCGATGGCAACAGCCCGCCCAGCCAGATGGCGAGGACGGCGACAAGGTTGCAGAAGAAACCAAGCCAAATAACCCGTCTAGCCCAGCGGTAGCCATAAACCTCGGTAAGGATATCGCCGAAGATATAGCTTACCGGAAAAATGATGATGGCTGCGGGCAAGATTAATCCACCGATGCTTATTAGCTTGACTGCTATGATGTTCGCTGTTATGAGGCAGGTAATAAAAACGCCGGCAACAACAACGAAACGGTGTGAGATAACCATATCATCAGATCCACCGCTTGGAGCGGAAGTAGAGGAGCATGGCCCCGGAGATGCACAGCATAACAGCTATGGTAATAACGAAGGCATACGGGCTGTTCTGGAAGGGAAGATCAATGTTCATTCCATAGATACTGGACACCAATACAAAGGGGAGCAGCATGGTAGCAAGTATGGTGAGCATCTTCATTATCTGATTGGTACGGTGTGAGAAAAGTGAATCGCTGCTGGCATTGAGCCCCTCCACCACTTCCTTGTATTCATCCAGTGTCTCGATGATTTTACCGAGGTGGTCGCCGATGTCGCCGAAGTAAACATCGAGGTCCTCTCTGAGGAACGTATAGTCCCTCTCCTCCAGAGATTTAACGATAGAAGGCTGAGGGTTAAGTATGCGACGAAACGCCACGATATCGCGTCTGAGGATAGAGATATCTCGCACCGAATCACGAGCCCTATCACTGAAAAGCCTGTCTTCAGCCTCCTCCACATTAGCGATAACCCTATTCATAATAGGGAAGCAGTAGTCTACCAGGCGGTCGAGAGCCCGGTAAAGGAGGTATCCAGAACTTCGGCCCATATTCTCCTCACGCGCCCGCTCGTTCTGCTGACAATCATTGAAAAGCTTCCCCAATGGCTTTAACTCACCTGAATGTACCGTTACCAAGAAGTTCGCACCAATAAAGATGGAGACCTGACTGGACGTGGTTACCCGCGCCCGCACATTGAATACTGGGAAATGAAGCACCACAAATAGATAGTTCTCATACTCATCTATCTTGGGGCGCTCTATCCGACTCATACAGTCCTCTAAATCGAAGAGGTTGAACATGTAGTTTTGTGCCAGGTATTCGATATCCGGCGCTGCAGGCTTCTCAACATTTACCCAGGTTATCCTGCCCCACTTGACGGTCTCTATGTGTAGTTTTTCTTTATCTTTATCGACCACAGTCATATCGCCACCACCTTAGCTTCAGACCCATTTTACCATAATCCTGAAAACTAGCAACCATATGAATCAAGCAACTACACGTATCATCAAAGTCAAATTAATCAGCCTCTCCTGCAACATGATTTACACTATATTCTAGTTATGCTATAATTCTCTCGGTAAAATGGAGAAGGACATGAAACAGGACATCATAAAGGAACACCAGACCCATAAAACAGACACAGGGTCACCTGAGGTTCAGATTGCTCTGCTTACCGACAGGGTAAACCGCCTTACAGAGCATATGAAGGTTAACCGCCACGATTATCATACACTTCGTGGACTGCTCAAACTGGTAGGGCAGCGAGAGAGGCAGTTGAAGTATCTGAGCAGGATCGATCCTCAGCGCTACCGCACGTTGATTGCAAAGCTTGGTCTACGGAAGTAGTTCTTCTAGTAGTGAGGTTGTATTCACAATGCCACAAGTTTTTGAGTGTACTATAGGCGATCGGGCTCTTGTCATTGAGACCGGTAAGTTTGCAAGCCAGGCAAGTGGTGCAGTTACAGTGCGTTACGGTGATACATTGGTGTTGGTTACTGCCTGTGTCTCAAGCGAGCCGCGGGAGGGAACCGACTTCCTCCCTCTCACCGTTGATTATGAGGAGAGGCACTACGCGGCAGGCAAGATACCAGGAAGCTTTATTAGGAGGGAGACGCGTCCCAGCCAGGACGCAATACTCGCTGATCGGCTTGCCGACCGCTCTCTGCGCCCCCTGTTTCCCAAGGGGTTTCGCAACGAACTTCAGATCGTTGTCACTGTGCTTTCCACCGATCGAGAAAACGACCCGGATATTCTGGCCATGATTGGCGCCTCGTCTGCGCTATCGATCTCTGAAATCCCCTTTGATGGGCCAATAGGCGCTGTTCGTGTCGGTTGCATTGATGGGCAATTGATACTCAACCCTACTTACACACAACTCAATGATAGCTCGCTTGATCTCGTTGTCGCCGGCACTGGTAATGCCGTAATCATGGTGGAGGCTGGAGCAAAGGAGGTGCCCGAAAGCCTGATCCTCGATGCCATCAAATTTGGACAGCAAGCGATACAGGAGATCATCGCCTTACAACAGCGACTTCAAGAGGCCTTTGGCAAACCCAAGATGGAGTTCAAGGAAAGCGAAGTCAGTCCAGAGGCAGAGCAAGCAGTCTCCTCCGCCGTCAATGGAAGACTTGACGAGGTTATCTATAAGCCAAAGGCGGAGCGTGAGGAAGTTCTCTCCGCCATTGGAGAAGAGCTCTGTCAAGAACTGGGAGAAAGGTTCACACAAGAGGAGATTCTCTCCGCACTTCAATCCCATTTTAAGAGGGCGTTGCGGGAGAGTATTCTGGAAAAGGGAGTTCGTGCCGACGGCCGCCAGTTAAATGAGGTTCGCCCTATCACCTGTGAGATCGGTTTTCTTCCCCGCACCCACGGCTCGGGGCTTTTCACTCGCGGCGAGACCCAGGTTTTGACCACGACGACTCTGGGCTCAGTGCGTCAGGAGCAACTCATCGATACCATCAGTCAGGAAGAGAGCAAGCGTTTTATGCACCACTATAACTTCCCCCCTTACTCTGTCGGGGAGGTGAGGCGTCTTGTTGGACCGGGCAGGAGGGCGATTGGGCACGGTGCCCTGGCAGAGAAGGCTCTTGCTCCTGTTCTGCCCAGCGAGGAGGATTTCCCATACACCATTCGCTTGGTTTCCGAGGTCCTAAGCTCTAACGGCTCAACTTCCATGGCCAGCGTTTGCGCCAGCAGCCTGTCCCTGATGGATGCCGGTGTCGCCATCAAGACACATGTGGCAGGGGTAGCTATGGGGCTCATCACCAGAGACGACAAATACGCTATTCTTACCGACATCCAAGGCCTAGAGGACGCCTACGGCGATATGGATTTCAAAGCGGCAGGTACCTCTGAAGGGATCACCGCGCTTCAAATGGACATCAAGCTCAAAAAGATCTCTTATGAGGTCGTCGAGAAAGCGCTTGAGCAGGCGAGAAAGTCCCGCCTATCTATCTTGGCCAAGATGAACGAGACTATCAGCTCAAGCCGACCAGAGCTCAGTCAGTACGCACCTAGAGTATATAAGATAACCATCCCGCCTGACCGCATTGGCGCTGTTATCGGGCCGGGGGGCAAGATGATAAGGTCGATCACTGAAGAGACAGGTACCACAATAGACGTTGACAACAATGGCACCGTACTCATCGGCTCGGTAAGTGAAGAGGGGGCGCAAAAGGCGATCAAGATCATCGAGAGCCTGACCAAGGAGGTGGAGGTTGGCGCCACCTATACGGGGAAGGTGACACGTGTCGAGAATTATGGCTGTTTTGTGGAGATCTTGCCAGGTAAGGAGGGGATGGTACATATCAGTGAGCTTGCCGACTACCGGGTGCCCAGCGTTGAGGATGTCGTCAAGGTTGGCGACGAGATAATGGTTATGGTCACCGAGATTGACCATATGGGGCGGATAAACCTCTCCCGGCGCGCCGTATTTCAGGGGCTGTCAAAGGTAGCCAAGGTAGAAGATGCCAAGGCATCAGGCTTTCCCAGAAAATCTCAAGGTTCTCGCCCTCAAAGGCGAGGTGGTGAGCAGCGCAGTCCAAGAGGAAGACCGCCGAGGCGCAATTTCAATAATTGAAGCAGGCTGTAGGGGGTATTGGGCAATGCCGATAGCGGTTGTAGTTCATGGGGCTGTGGGGAGGATGGGCAGAGAGATCTTGAGCGCTTTGTGCCAAGATGACGGTCTTAAGGCGGTCGGCGCCGTCGATCTGGAAGCAAAGCAGGATTTCTTAGCGCTCCCCGATGGCTCGGGCGAGATCCCGTTTTCTACTGACCTGGAGTCGATCCTTTCCCATTGTCGTCCTGATGTTATAGTGGATTTCACAATTCGCGACGCCACCATGGCTGCAGTGCGGATTGCCACAAAGCAAGGTGTAAATCTCGTTATAGGGACAACAGGTCTCTCCCCCGAGGATATATACGAAATTGAGAGATTGTGTAATAATAACAACATTGGGGCTATAATAGCACCCAACTTCTCGTTAGGGGCGGTTTTGATGATCCACCTGGCTAAACTGGCAGCCAGGTATTTTGATTACGTTGAGGTAATAGAGAAGCACCACGATGGGAAGGCTGATGCCCCATCGGGGACCGCCATAGACACGGCCAAAGAGATGTTGGAGGCGCGGGGCAAGCCCTTCAATTACCCTGTTCCGCTGAAGGAAAGCCTCACTGGAACGCGTGGTGGACAGATCGGAGGGGTTGGAATTCATAGTGTGCGTCTTCCTGGGCTTCTCGCACATCAAGAGGTGATATTAGGAGCACAAGGACAAACGCTTACCATACGCCATGACTCCATCAGCCGGGAGTCCTTTATGCCAGGGGTAATCATGGCTATTAGAGAGGTGGTCAAGATCAAAGGGGTCATATACGGTTTAGAAAACATCTTGGGATTGTAGGAGATCGTGATGGAAGGGTTCAACGTTGCCATTGTTGGCGCCACAGGACTGGTTGGCCGCGAGTTTATCAAGGTCGTGGAGCAGCGTAACTTTCCAATGCGCTCCCTTCGTCTTCTCGCCTCTGACCGCTCCGCTGGCACCAAGCTCTATGTAAAACATGAGCAGGTTGAGGTTGAAGAGACTACCACACATTCTTTTGAAGGAGTGGACATCGCCCTCTTTTCCGCAGGCGCAGAGATAAGCAGTCACTTTTCACCGATAGCAGCACGGGCTGGCGCTGTAGTCGTCGATAATAGCTCCGCCTTCAGGATGGACCCAAGTGTCCCACTAGTAATACCTGAGGTCAACGCTGAGGACATAAAGCAGCATAAAGGGATTATCGCCAATCCGAACTGCTCCACAATTCAGATGGTGGTCGCCATCTATCCCCTGCATAAGGTCGATCCCATTAAACGAATCATTGTGGATAGCTATCAGTCGGCCTCAGGCATCGGCTCTGCTGCAATGGAGGAATTGGTCGACCAATCAAAGTTGGCGCTTGAAGGGCGTGAGGTGGTGCCCCATCTCTTTCCCCACCAGATCGCCTTCAACGTTCTTCCCGAGATCGACCTCTTCCTGGATAATGCCTATACCAAGGAAGAATGGAAGATGGTAGAGGAGACTCAAAAGATCATGCATGCCCCCGAGATAGCCATCTCTGCTACCTGTGTGCGAGTTCCCGTTTCTATTGGGCACAGCGAGGCTATTCACATAGAGTTTACTAAATCGATGTCCCCTCAAGAGGCAAGACAAATCCTCGCCGGGGCACCTGGCGTCAAAGTGCAGGACGACCCCGGTATAAGCCTCTATCCCCATCCCTGGGCTGCGGCCGGCACTGACGATGTCTTTGTCGGGCGTATACGTAAGGATGCGTCCCATGAGCGTGGCTTGGCCATGTGGGTGGTTTCCGACAATATAAGAAAGGGAGCAGCGCTAAATACCGTTCAGATAGCTGAGACGATGATCGAGAGAGGCTGGATATAATGGAGGTGCGTGATGGCAGAGCTTGGTAGATTGTTCACTGCAATGGTAACGCCCTTTGATGACGAAGGCAATGTTAACTATGAGCAGACGAAGAGGCTTGCTGTCGCCCTGCTAGATTCGGGGAGCGATGGGTTGGTGGTCTCCGGAACCACGGGAGAGTCTCCCACTCTCAGCAAAGAGGAGAAGATCAGGCTTTTCGGTGAGGTGAAGGGGGCAGTGGGAGAGCGAGGAACGGTGATAGCTGGCACCGGCAACTACAGCACAAAGGATAGCATAGAGCTAACCAGGGCGGCAGAGAGCGTTGGCGTGGATGCCATACTGCTCGTCGTCCCCTGCTACAACAAGCCAACTCAGGAAGGGCTTTTCCAGCACTTCAAGGCTATTGCCATGAGCACAAGCCTGTCCTGCATTCTTTACAATGTGCCCAGCCGAACCGTAGTAAACCTTGCCCCTGAAACTGCGGTCAGGTTGAGCGATATCGATAACATCGTCGGCATAAAGGAGGCTAGCGCCAATCTGGAGCAGGTCGCCAAAATCATCGACGGTACAAATAAGGATTTTTTAGTTTACAGTGGAAATGACAGTGATACGCTCCCCATACTTGCTTTGGGGGGCTACGGCGTAATCAGCGTTATCTCCCACCTCGTTGGCTTGCAGGTCAAGGAGATGATGGAGAGGTTCCTTAGCGGCCAAGTAGATGAGGCTGCAGAGATTCATCGGCGTCTGCTTCCACTGGTGAATGCCATATTTGTCGTCTCTAACCCTATCCCGACCAAATACGCTCTTAATCACCTGGGTTTCCGTGTGGGCAAGCCACGTCTACCTCTCGTCGAGCCTGACGAGAAATCGGCGGCGCTTATCGACGCCACACTGGCAAATTACAAGATCGACCTTCCAGTGGAAGCCAAGGCCTAAGAGATCGGCCTGAGAATCGGGGGTAGGTTGTCGCCAAAGGCGACTCGCCTCTGGAGAGGAGCATCCACTCCAACCGTTCCTAGAACGTCCGCTCTAGTCCTGTCCTGAGCTTGTCGAAGGATTATGCTGAATCCCACTCCCTCTAAGTCGTCGCCACAGAGAGGCGACGCTACATACTGCCACGGGAGAGAGGATTTACGCCATCGCGCTTCTTCATCTTCAAGTTTGGCCCAGGCTACGGGATTTCTCGCACAATGATGGTCTGTTCACGCCTGGGACCAACCGAGATAACGCTTGCCGGACAGCCAATGAGTTCCTCCAGTCTCCTTATGTAGGAGCGAGCCTTACCGGGCAGGTCTTCAAAGCGACGAAGCCCACTTATGTCGCTTTGCCAACCGGCGACCTCCTCAAAAATGGGTTCGCACCGCGCCAACACGGTGGAGTTGCTGGGGGGATTCGTCAGCGTAACGCCATCAAGCTTATAGCCAGTGCATATCTTGAGCGATGGCAGGACATCGAGAATATCAAGGCGGGTTAGGGCAAACTCGGAAAAACCATTGATGCGAGCGCTAAAGCGAGCGGTCACGGCGTCGAACCAGCCGCAGCGGCGGGGGCGCCCCGTAGTGGCGCCAAATTCATGGGCGCGCTGCCGAATCAACTCCCCTGTCTCGTCGGAGAGCTCGGTGACCAAAGGGCCAGCTCCCACCCTGGTGCTGTAGGCCTTATAGACACCGATGATGCGGTCTATCTTCGCCGGGCTCAGCCCCAGCCCTGAGCATGCGCCTCCTACAATAGTGGAGGTGGAGGTAACATAGGGGTAGGTGCCAAAATCTATATCCAGCATCGTCCCCTGTGCCCCCTCCAACAAGACCATTTCTTCCTTTTCCCAGGCTTCCTGCACCATCAAATCGGTCCCCCTTATGAAAGGGGCCAGAATCTCCCCATAATGGCAATATTTATCGTAGATTTCCTCCAGAGATAGAGGTTGAGCCTCATAAACCTTGGTGATGATACGGTTCTTCTGCTCCAGAACAGAGCTAAGTCTCTCTCGAAAGACCTCCTTGTCTAGTAGGTCTCCAACGCGAATTCCCAACCGGCCGGCTTTATCCATATAGCAAGGACCAATCCCCCTTCTTGTCGTTCCAATAGCGCTGCCACCGCGTGACTCCTCCTCCAAGCCATCGAGAAGGATGTGATAGGGCATGATGAGATTAGCACGGTCGCTCACAAATAAGCTACCCACACTCACGCCACTCTTCTTCAGCTCTTCAATCTCCTCGAAGAGCACAGCGGGGTCGATGACTACACCATTGCCGATGATGCAGGCAACATCGGGGTAGAATATACCGGAGGGAACGAGATGCAACCTGAACTCGCCATAGGGATTAATTACAGTATGCCCGGCGTTGTTCCCCCCCGAGAAACGCACCACTGCGTTTACCTTTTCGGCAAGAAGGTCAACGATCTTCCCCTTCCCCTCATCTCCCCACTGCGCCCCAATAACAGCTATTGCTGGCATTTCTCACTCCCTTCTTACACTGTGAGGTTGTTTAATTTTAGTTACTCGTTCAATTTTGGGTATTTTAGGGATGTCCCCCCCCAAAATTTGCTTAGCGCGACCCTTTATGGTCGCCTTAAGCGAGGCTAAAGCCTCGCGCTACATTTTTATGCCCTCATGTTTACAATACCTAACGAGTTACCCTATTTTTTACCTTTATAGTATACCGCACAAATCCCTAAAATAAGCAACTGTGGCTGTTTATTTCATTTGAACTGCTCTGATTCTCCCACCGTTGTAGACAAGCCTCGTTTCTGAACAAGCACATCAACACTGCTCCAGAAGAGCCCCCAGAATGAGCTTTGCTGCCTTCTTGTCCAGAGGCTCGTTGTTGTTACCACACTTAGGCGATTGGATGCAACTGGGGCAGCCTGCCTCACAAGGGCACTCCGATATCGCTTTCAGCGTAGCAAGCCAGACTTCCTCGACCAGTTCGAAACCCTTCTCAGCGATGCCAATGCCGCCAGGATAGGCATCATAGATGAATACCTGTGGCTTCCCCGTATCAGCGTGGAGTGGCGTGGAGATACCACCCACATCATTCCTATCGCACAGGGCGAAAATTGGCAATAGTGCGATGGCAGCATGCTCCGTAGCATGAAGCCCGCCATGGAAATCAAGCCCTTGTTGAGCGAGAGCAAGGGCAATTTTCTCCGGTATATCGAACCAAAGAGCAACGGTAGGGAAGCTTTGAGGTGGCAGGTCGAGAGGCTCCTCCCCGATAACCTCCTCGGTAAATTGCCTCTTCTTTTTGAAGCCCACCACCTCAGTGGTCACCTCCACCTCTCCCAGATAAACGCCTATCCCTCCCACCTCCCTTCGCCGATTCACATGAAGGATCGAGAGTTCGGTGACGTCTTTTGTCTGGGTATAGTAATCGGCATCGATGGGCTGAGCGTAGGCAGTGCGCGATAGCAGATCGAGTTCGGTAACGAGATACGCCTCACCTTGATGAAGATAAATGGCACCAGGATGAATCTGAAAGAAGGCGACCGCCCCCTCCACTGTCTCCAGTTCCCGATAGCCTTGCGAGGCATCGACGATCGTATAACGCTCGGAGGATGTGGAGCGAATATTCACATCCTCAGCGGGGTAGAATATGGAAGGCGACAGATACCACCGCCCACCATGCTCCTTAAGCAGCCCTTCCTCCACCAAATCCGCACTCACCTTCCTGAAGCCTTCACCAAATACCGCTTCATCATTATCATCCAATGGATGCTCATAGGCAGCACACATTAGGTGAGACTTAAGGATATAGGGGTTAGCCTGATTGGTGAGAACGTTCTCAAAACTCTTGCCGAAGAAAGCCTCGGGGTGACGCATATAATACTGGTCCAGGGGATTGTCCAGGCCGATGAGAAAACTCAAAGACCTCTCCCCTCTTCTGCCACTTCGCCCTGCCTGCTGCCATGTGCTGGCGATACTCCCTGGGTAGCCAGTAAGCACAGTAGCATCAAGATCGCCAATATCGACTCCGAGCTCGAGAGCGGTGGTCGCTACTACCCCTAAAAGCTCGCCATCAAACAACTGGCGCTCGATTTGGCGTCGTTCCTCGGGACGATAACCAGCGCGGTAGGGTCTTATTCTTTGGGCAAGCTGCCCGCTTTCCTTAGCTAGCTGATCCCTGGTGTAGATGTAGATAAGCTCGGTCAGCTTCCTCGACCTTGCAAAGGCGATAGTACGAAAGTCTCCCTTCACTAGCTCGGTAAAAATAAAGGTGGCCTCGGAGTTGGCGCTGCGCCTGGTGGATTTAGCCTGATCAATAATGGGGGGATTCCAGAATACGAAATCCTTCCCGCCGTAAGCAGAGCCATCCTTATCGAACACCTCAAAAGGGAGACCCACCAATCTCTCGATATGCTCATTGGGGTTGGCAATAGTCGCCGAAGAGCAGATGAACTGGGGATTTGCCCCATAGAGCGTGCAGACCCGCTTCAGTCGGCGAAGCACATTAGCCACATGGGAGCCGAAGACACCACGGTAAACATGTGCCTCATCCACCACAACATAGCGAAGCTGACGAAAAAACCTCGACCATGACTGATGGTTAGGCAGAATGCCCAGGTGAAGCATATCGGGGTTAGTTAGCACCACCCGAGAAGACCGCTTTATCTCGCCTCGCTCCCCGGGGGGAGTATCGCCATCGAATGTAGCGCACCCTATCCCAAAAGGCGAGGCAAGCTCCAATAGACCCCGGAGTTGATCCTGCGCAAGCGCCTTGGTGGGGAAGATATACAGGGCACGACTCCTCTTCTCCCTGAGCATTACATCCAGCACGGGCACATTGTAGCAGAGGGTCTTGCCGCTGGCGGCAGGGGTAACTACAAAGACGTTTTTGCCAGAACGGGCGGCATTTATCGCCTGGGACTGGTGGCTATAGAGAGCGGGAAGATGCAAGGCATCAAGACGTTTCTGGAGTTCGGGATGGAGGGAGTCCGCAAGCGCTCCATAGCTCACATCGCGGATGGGCACATGCTCTATGTGGACAATCTGGCCTTTAAATAAAGGGTGTATTCTAAGATGGCTCAATAAGGCTGAGGTATCCATTCTGTTCTAAAGAGCGTGGATGATTTCCAACTCGTAATCGAGTATCTCCACATCCAACCTGGTCTTCTCAATAAAATCCACCACCTTGGACAGCACCTCGTTGCAATGCTGAGCGCTTTCGCTGACACAGCTTATGCCTATGACGATAATCTGCCAAATATCCTGCTCATCGACCTCAGCTATAGATACATTATACTTGTTTTTCACCCGCTGGATGATCGACTTGACAACCTGACGCTTGCCTTTGAGTGAATGATTCTCTGGCAGGCGAAGCCTCAGTTTGCAGACCCCAACATTCATAGCCTCTCCACAATAAAAAGAACCGGGATCTCCCTACAAATCGGGAGCGTCTCGGTTCTTTTCAGGCATTATAAGCGCTATTAGCGACTTCTCATCTTGGCGAAGCATTCATTACAATAGACCGGCCGCCCGCTCCTGGGCTCAAAGGGAACCTCACACTCCGCGCCGCAAGAGGCACAGATTGCAGGATACATTTGGCGATTTTCATCAGAACGATTGCGCCGCCTAGCCGAACGGCACTCCCGGCATCGAGTGGGCTCACTGAGCAGCCCACGCGACATATAGAACTCCTGCTCACCGACACTGAATATGAATTCTTTGCCGCAATCCCGGCATACCAGAACCTTGTCCTCCAAGGCCATACCAGCCCTCCTTCTTTATTTGGTGGTTGCCTCTTGCCGGTACAGCTTAAGACCCTGTTTGTCGGATTGCTTTATTATACTTGTGCCGAAACAAACCCCTAGCTCGCTTTGGCGAGTCCGTCATGCTGAAACGTCAGTCCAGGTCCACCTTGCGATATTATATATCAATATTACACAAAATGCAACCATTATTTATAACTCTTGTCTCGTCTACTGTTAGCGTGCTACACTAAAAACTGCCAAGCAAGTAAGGGAGGAAGCGGGTGTATGCCTCAGGATACAATCTTCGTTAGAGGGGCTCGGGAGCACAACCTGAAAAATATCGATGTCGCTATCCCCAGAGACAAACTGGTGGTAATCACCGGTGTCTCTGGTTCGGGGAAGAGTTCGCTTGCCTTCGATACTATTTATGCCGAGGGCCAGCGTCGCTATGTCGAGTCTCTATCCGCCTACGCTCGTCAGTTCCTCGGTCAGATGGAGAAGCCAGATGTCGACTATATCGAGGGGCTAAGCCCAGCGATCTCCATCGACCAGAAGGGCCCGAGCAGAAATCCCCGCTCTACTGTGGGCACAGTAACTGAGGTCTATGACTACCTGAGATTGCTATTTGCACGGGTTGGCCACCCCCATTGCCCCAATTGCGGGCGGGAGATCACACAGCAAACGGTGCAGCAAATGGTGGATGCCATCCTCCACCTCCCCCGAGGTGCTAGAATCATGGTCATGGCCCCCTTGATCAAGGACCGCAAGGGGGAACACCAGGGCGTTTTTGATGACCTGAGAAAAGCAGGCTATGTACGGGTAAGAGTCAACGGACATATTCACGACCTTTCTGAGGATTTCGACCTTGACAAGAACAAGCGGCACACCATCGAGGCGGTAGTGGACCGACTGGTCATCGAAGGAAGCGAGCAGCAAAGTCGTCTTGCCGACTCTGTAGAGACCGCTTTGAAGTTAGGTGCTGGGGTGGTGCTGGTGTCTGTTACCGATGGCGAGGAACTTCTCTTCTCAGAGCACTTTGCCTGTGTACACTGTGGCATCAGCATAGGTGAGGTTGAACCTAGGACCTTCAGCTTCAATAGCCCTCATGGAGCCTGTCCTGAATGCGGCGGGCTCGGGGTCAAGATGGAGATCGACCGCGATCTGATCATTCCTAACAAGGAGCTGTCCATCGCTGAGGGCGCCATTCATCCTGGATGGTGGTTTTCCTGGCGCTCTTACGAAATGGAAAGGCTGGCAAGGCACTACGGTTTCTCCCTTCGTGTGCCTACCAAGGAGCTAAGCGAGGATGATATTAACCTCATACTTAATGGCGAGGAGGGGGAACTCGTTAGGCATCGAAACCGCTTCGGTAGGGTTCGGCAATATTTCACTGGCTATGAGGGAGTGATCCCATACCTGGAGCGTCTCTACAGAGACACCGAGTCCGACCGTACTCGCTGGCACATCGAGCGTTATATGTCTTCCCGCCCCTGTCCAGCATGTCAAGGGCGGCGACTGAAGCCAGAGTCCCTTGCGGTTACCATTGGGGACAAAAACATAGCTGACTTGACCGCAATGTTCACTGAGCAGGCAAGGGAATGGATCGACCTTTTAGGTGGCGTGGGGGAGAGAAAGCCCGTGCTGAGCGAGCGCGAGCTTACCATCGCTCGCCAGATCCTAAAGGAGATCAGAGCCAGGCTAGGCTTTCTCAAGGATGTGGGCCTCGACTATCTTGCCCTCGACCGCGCGTCAAGCACCCTCTCCGGCGGCGAGGCGCAGCGAATTCGACTCGCCACCCAGATTGGCAGCGGTCTTATGGGAGTGCTCTATATCTGCGATGAACCCACGGTGGGCCTCCATCCTGCCGACGACTATCGCCTCATCGAAACCCTCAAAAGGCTCAGGGATCTTGGCAACACTATCCTGGTCGTGGAACACGATGAGGCGATGATGCGAGCCGCCGACCAAATTATTGATATGGGGCCAGGCGCCGGGGAACATGGAGGGGAAATCGTAGTTACCGGAACCATCGAAGATATCATTAGCTGTCCAGATTCCATAACAGGTCAGTACTTGAGCGGGAAGAAACAGATCACCTTTCCTGCAAAGCGCCGATCCGGCTCTGGCAAACATCTAGTTATTAGAGGGGCTCGCCAGAACAACCTCAAGAATATCGACGTTCATATCCCTCTGGGGATGTTTGTTTGCATCACCGGCGTCTCAGGATCGGGCAAGAGCACCCTCATCAGTGACATCCTCTATAAGAAGATAGCGCAGATATTCTATAGAGCCAGGGAGCGCCCCGGCGATTGTGATGCCATCGACGGGCTGGAACATATCGACAAGGTGGTCAATATCGACCAGTCGCCTATCGGGCGAACCCCGAGGAGCAATCCAGCAACCTATACTGGAACCTTCACCCCCATCCGCCAGCTCTTCGCCACCGTCCCTGATGCCCGTATGCGCGGCTATCCGCCGGGGAGGTTCTCCTTCAATGTCAAAGGTGGCAGGTGCGAGGCCTGCCGTGGCGAGGGTTATATCCAGATCGCGATGCAGTTTCTACCCGATGTCACCGTTCCCTGTGAGGTTTGCAAGGGGAAACGCTACAATCGAGAGGCACTGGAGATTCGCTTCAAAGGAAAGAACATCGCCGAGGTGCTGGAGATGAGCGTCGAGGAGGCACTCTCATTCTTCGAGCATTTCCCCAAGATAAGAGCCAAACTTGAGACGCTGCACGATGTCGGGCTGGGATATATCAAGCTAGGGCAGCCTGCAACCACCCTTTCTGGAGGCGAGGCGCAACGAGTGAAGCTAGCAACCGAGCTTTCCAAACGAGCCACGGGGAGAACCCTCTATATTCTTGATGAGCCAACTACCGGCCTATCGTTCGAGGATGCCGCCGCATTACTCACGGTTCTTCACCGCCTCGTCGATGCCGGTAATACCGTGATCCTCATAGAGCACCATCTTGATCTGATCAAGAACGCCGACTATATTATCGACCTCGGCCCCGGCGCTGGCGACCGAGGGGGATACATCATAGCCAAGGGAACACCAGAGGAGATAGCCAAAAAAGAAAACTCCTTCACTGGGCAATACCTTAAAAGTAAATTGGCTAAGCACGCTGGCGACAAAGTTTCGGCAACAGCGGTATCATAAAGTAGCTAACACTCTGCTGATAAGCTATAATCTCTTACACAAATAAGCTTCATCGCCAAAAATACGAGCTTCTGCTTAAACGGAAAAACTTTCAAAAAGACACACAGGAGGTGGGATGGTGGAAAACTTGACCAGAGATGAAGTATTGGATGCCATCGCTGCCAATGTGGAGAACCAGAACCTCATCAATCACATGTTGGCTACCGAAGCAGTCATGCGGGCGTTGGCAAGGAAGTTTGGTCAGGACGAGGATATGTGGGGGCTTACCGGGCTGCTACATGACATCGATGTTGAGCTCACCGAAGGGGACATGCAAGTTCATAGCAGGCTAGGAGCTGACATCGCAAGAGACCTCGGCGCCAGCGAGGAGATGGCCCAGGCAATCCTGTGCCATAACTGGACGCACGGCATCGCCCCTGAAACACTGCTTGACAAAGCCCTATTCTGCGCCGATCCATTGACCGGTCTTATCGTCGCCGGAGCCTTGGTTCGCCCCGATAAAAAGCTTGCCGGGCTCACTACGGAGTCGCTGATGAAGCGCTTTAGCGAGAAGAGATTTGCCGCTGGAGCGGACAGGGATCAGATCGCAAAATGCAGCGACCTCGGCCTTGAGTTGGAGAAGTTCATCGAGTTGGGGCTTGAGGCGATGAAGGGCATCGCCGAAGATATAGGGCTGTAAAGCCGATTGGACAAACCCGGAATCCATTTACGTTGCCGTCGGGATAGATCCTATTTGAGAAGAAAGAATGATAGAGCGAGAAGTGTTAGTTAGCTCAGACGGCGTCAGATTGGCTGGTACATTATGTCTTCCGTCAGAAGAAGGCTGTTTCCCCTGTGTATTGATGATACATGGCTCAGGGCCGCTTGATAGAGACGAAAACACCCGACTGTTGAAGCTGTTTAAGCAGAAGATGAATGTTTTCAATACTATAGCACATTATCTGGCGCCAAAGGGCGTAGCCAGCCTGAGATACGACAAAAGGGGGTGTGGTAGGAGTTCGGGCGATTATGGGGAAGCAGGTTTGTACGACCTGATTCAAGACGCGAAGGCAATGTATGAGTATCTCACCTCGCAGAAATGTATCAACAATGAATTGATATTTCTACTAGGACATAGCGAAGGTACACTTATTGCCCCGAAAATATCCCTGGAGTACCGCGATATCGCTGGTCTAATATTGATTGCCGCAGCAGTACAAAACATGGAACAAGTACTAACGTACCAGGCCAATAAGGCTAAAGACGATATCGAACAAGGTGGCGGCTTCAATAGACAACTAATTAAACTTGTTTGGAAGTTAACCGGCGGCGATCCTTTAAAAGTGCAGTCTGTTCTATTTGAAAAAATTAGGAGCACCAGCAAAGCATCTTTTCGCTATAAGTTGCAGAAGATAAACGCAAAATGGTTTCGACAGCATTTGAACGACGACCCCATAGATACAATGCGCAATGTCAGTTGCCCAATACTGGCCATTACCGGTGATAAAGACATACAGGTTGACCCGCAAGACGTAGTTCGAATAGCTGAGCTTGCCAAAGGTGAAGTTGAGTACCATGTCGTTCCAAACCTGACACATATCCTGAGATTGGATGACCGTCCGCCCTCACCTCTCAATTATAAGAAGCTGTTCAAAAAAGACATAGATCACACTGTACTGGAACTAATAGGCAACTGGCTCGAAAAAAGGCTTTAGAACGAGTCTGGACAATATCGTGTTTGCGGCTTCGCCCAAACCGCCCCTTGGGCAATTCAGCCAATTGCACAATAGATAGAGTCCAGGTTGAAAGGGGAAAACTATGGCGGTTATCCATACACCAGATGAACGGTTTGACAACTTGCCCGATTTCCAGTTTGCGCCCCACTACGTCGAGATTAACGGACTGCGTGTCCACTATGTGGACGAAGGTAAGGGAGAGATCATTCTCTGCCTACACGGTGAGCCAACATGGTCGTTCTTGTATCGCAAGATGATCCCGATACTGTCGGCCAAGCATCGAGTAATAGCCATGGACTTCGTGGGCTTCGGCCGCTCCGACAAGTTCACCGAGCGAGATGAGTACTCCTTCCAGATGCACACCGATAAACTCGCCGGCTTTATTGATGCGCTGGCGCTCGACCAGATCACTGTCGTGGTGCAGGACTGGGGTGGACTCATCGGCCTGCGACTGGCATCCGAGATGCCGAAGCGGTTTGCCCGATTGGTCATCATGAACACCGGACTGCCCGCCGGCGGGGGACAGATGACTGAAGGGTTTATGCGATGGCGACAGTTCGTTGAGAGCACGCCAGACCTGCCTGTCGGAATGATAGTACGCGGCGGAATGGCCCACGGTGACAAGATTACGCCGGAAGTCATCGATGCTTACGAGGCACCCTTCCCCGATGCGTCTTACAAGGCCGGTGCCATAGCATGGCCGCTGCTCGTACCAATTCACCCCGACGACCCCGGCGCCGCCGATATGCGGCGGGCGCGGGAGGTTTTCTCCAAATGGAACAAGCCAGTGCTGGTCATGTTCTCCGACGGCGACCCTATCACCAGAGGAGGAGATATATTCTTCCGTGAGCTAATACCAACGGTCAAGGACCAGCCTGAGATCGTGATTAAAGACGCCGGTCATTTCCTTCAGGAGGAGAAGGGCGAAGAGATCGCGCAGCACATCTTGGACTTCATGGCCCGGACGCCCAAATCACAGGGAGCTACTGATGCAGGCAATTGAATGAGTTCAGCGTTCTGTAAAACGAATGGGATGAGCGGAAGTTGATGTATAGTAATCCAAAGGCCAGGGGATTAATGACCGTGTGCTCACCACGACCGCTTTTTGGCCTCGGCCGGCACCCTTTATTCCTGTAGTTGCCTGATTTATCAGGCACAACTGCCCAATTCTTCAAAGAAGGATGGGCAACTACATTTTTAAGCAGCCTTAGGGGGCTTGTCCTGAGTTTATCGAAGGGCCGTTCATGGTTCGACAGGCTCACCACGAACGGCGTTTGGATTGTGTTAGTTGTAGGGTGGGTGTAGCCCTTCAACGGAAGGGCGAAACCCACCTTTTCCTTCTCCATTCGCTGCATTTGATTGGTGACATTCGCGATACCCCACCGCTATTTTATTGTCATTCTGACCCTTCACAAAGTGAAGGGGAAGAATCTCGGTGTGGATACTATTCAATCTGCATATAGGAAGGTGGGTTCCATTTCATTTCACCCACCCTACTTCCGTTGGTTGGTATGTTGTAGTCCGATAATGCACAATATAGCTTTCAATGGGTTGCTATAGATGTGTAACTCATATTATTGACAATAGCATTCGCAAATGGTAGATTTATGTAGCAACTAAATTATATAAATATTAGCATTAATATACTTTATTAACTAATCCTAATAAATAGTAAGCTCATACCTGTAAAATGAACTATCAGTCCACCTTAGGCATTGCAGAAAGATTATCTACACCACCATTTACATTTTAGAGGACGCTACAGGTTCGAACCAATGAAAAGGACCTACTTTAACATAGTTTTATCCTTGTTTACGGTGCTCGTGGCATGTTCATTCTCTGCCGGACGTTCGCGTTCGAACGGGCAGCCTGCTTCGGGTACACTTGAAAGCTACAGTTTCGAAGACGGCGTCCTTACGCTTGTATACCAGAAAATTAAAACCACAATACAGTTTGTCAACGATGGTGTGGTAAAGATTACCACTACACTGCTGCCTGACCTTCCGCCAAGGCATTCATACGCTGTTATCGAGAAAAACAGGGATACCAGGGTTTCTTTTACAGATCACGAAAACTATATAGCTATTGGGTACAACGGCATCGAATTAAGGGCCTCCAAAGCCTCATGCAAGATAGAGCTATATGATTCGAGCGAGCTCATCTACTCCAGTGAGATGTATCCAGACACCAGGAATGAGGCGCTACTGGTGGCCGCTGTATACAACAATGAAAGATTTTTTGGCCTGGGAGAAAAAGCGGGAGATTTTGAACTCACCAACAGAGAGTTCACCATGTATAACCAGGACAACTTCGGATACACTTATGATACAGACCCCCTTTACGTTACCATCCCGTTTTATATAGCTATAACCGATAACAATCAATACGGAGTATTCTTCGACAGCCCCGCCAGGTCAAGGTTTAGCTTCAAGGAAAGCGACTATTCATATTCTATCGATGACAAGGTTTTCGACCTTTATATATTCACCGGGGATGTAAAGAAAATCATCGAAGGTTATACAAAGCTAACCGGGAGACCATATTTCCCGCCAATCTGGGGATTCGGCTTCCACCAGTCAAGATGGTCATATGAAAGCCAGGAGGAAGTTCTGGAAATAGCCAGTAATTTCAGGGATTATGACCTGCCCCTGGACGCAATCCATCTGGATATTGGATTTATGAACAATAACATGGACTTTACCCATGACAGCGATGACTATCCGAATCCCGGCGAGATGAACAACATACTGAAGGCCAATGGCATTAAAACGGTTGCCATGGTAGACCCGGGCATAAAGGTTGAAAGCGCATATCCCATATACAACTCAGGAGTAGAAAGCGATGTCTTCTGCCGCTATGAAGGCAGCTACTACACTGGTGAAGTGTGGCCTGGCAACTGCCATTTTCCCGATTTTACCAAAGGCTCGGTGAGAGAATGGTGGGGAGGATTATACGCAAATCTACTGGCCCTGGGCATTGCCGGATACTGGAATGATATGAATGAACCCAGCATATTCAACGTGGAGAGCAAAACAATGCCTGATATGGTACGGATGTACAATGAGGGAGAAGAGTCTCACCACAAATACGTGCATAATGCCTATGGTATAAGCATGGCCAGAGCATCACATGAGGGCATTCAAAGCTTAACCAAAAAACGAGTGTTCCTGCTGAACCGCGCCGCTTACTCCGGAATTCAAAGGTATGCATTCCTGTGGACGGGAGATAACACCGCCGACTGGGACCATCTTAAGATGAACCTCTACATGGCTATGAATCTCGCGCTGTCAGGCATTCCCTATGTCGGAGCCGACATTGGAGGATTCATCGACAGCCCGACGGAGGAGCTATTTACCCGATGGATTCAGATGGGGGCTTTCATTCCTTACATGAGGGATCATACCTGCTTGGGCACAGAATATCAGGAACCTTATCTGTTTACGGGCTGCCTCGACATCATAAGAAAGTATATGAAATTGCGGTATAAGCTTCTGCCATATCTGTATACGGCAGTCTACGAATCTCATAGCACGGGGCTGCCAATTGTAAGGCCCCTGTTCCTCGAATATGGACGGGACTATCTTGATATACAGAATCAATTTATGTTCGGCACGGATTTCGTTGTCGCCCCGGTGCTGGAGCCTGGCGCAACAAGCTGTGAGGTCACTTTGCCTCCTGGCATATGGTATGAGTATTTCAGTGGAGAAACCTATGGCGCCGGCACACACAAAATCGATATCTCCATCGAAGACATCCCCGTTTTTGTAAGAGGAGGAAGCATAATTCCAATTTACGACTTCGAAATCAAATCTACAGACGATTTGCACTCAAAAAGGGATTTGACATTAAGAGTCTATCCCGATAGTGAGGGATATGCGGAAGGTTCCGTCTACGAGGACGATGGTGAAAGCCTTGATTATCAACAAGGGCTGTTCTTAAACACTGCGGTGCAATATAAGGCAGATGGCCGCCATGCCGAAATCACCATCAGCACCGATGGGGACTTTGACATAGCAAGACAGATAACCATCGAACTGCCCGATGATATTGACTCGGTTACAATAAATGGGAAACCCTACGCAATTGAGAATCACAAGGTGGTATTTTAGCAAGGTGATGCCTCGTGCCAGGTCTAATTATATCTACTCAGGCATCCTTCATACATAAATCCTTATGTCCAAGCTCGAAATACTAAACAGATATGAAATCAAAATGACCGAAATTCAGAACATTGACAGCATTTGAATTTAGAATATTTGATATTGTTTAGAGTTTAGATATTAGTATTTAGGGTTTTTATTGATGGGATTGACCAGAACTACCTCAGCTACATCGCAGAAAGGGGCGCATAATGGAATACCGTGAAATAAGAATATCGCTACCGATGCTGAAGAAAATCGCCGGCAGGCACGGGTTCGCCATCGACGAGGAAAAAATCGAGCAAACGCACCTGGAGATGTACAAGGAGACCAAGGAATGGCCCAAGGACCTCCTTGATGCATTAAAGCGAATGGGCTACGAATTTGAAGTCATCAATTCATCCGAGGTCTGCCGCGTCCGCGTCTGGCAACTGGCAAAGTGATAAAAACCTCTCCCTTATAGAAATTAATAAATAATAATATATTAAACGTGTAGCACCGACCAAGCCAATATTGCAACAGCCCACAGCTCAGCGGGCATATATCTTGAGAAATTCATCGAGATTGGCTCTTAGGCCATCAAGGGTGTCACTTAGGAGGTATGGCCATAAAAGTGCTATAATAAGCATAAAGTAAGGTTGAACAAATTACACTAAGCGAGAGTTCGTCTATATATCTGCTTGGCGAAATTAAACGGCAAATGTGGGGAACTTGGCAAAGACTCACAGGAATCTATCATGAAGAAACCGCTAACAAACTCTAACCTCATTGCTACCGCAAAGGAATTCTGTTTAGAAAGTCATACGTACCGAGAGTTATTCGGCGTTACCGATGGGAAAGCCGTTGGCACGTTTATTGAACATAAGTTTAGAGATAGGCTTGAAGCGCTTTACACAGTGCAGATAGGCAGTTCCGCGTTGGGAATTGATCTACCTGCGATTGAAACAGATATTAAGGTGACGTCTATCCGCCAGCCTCAATCATCTTGCCCTTTTCGTTCTGCCATGCAGAAGGTATATGGCCTTGGATATAATTTGTTGCTGTTCGTCTATGATAAGCACGACAATCAGCATAAGAGGACAGCTAAACTAAGTTTCGTTAGCTGCGCGTTAATTGACAAGAGCCGTACGGCCGATTACCAAACAACGCGTGGCATTCTCGAAATCCTCAGCCGCGATGGGAATTGCGACGACATCATTGGCTTTCTCGCTGACCGAAACTTGCCTGGTGATGAAATTGTGCACACAAACATTGCCGATGAAATTATGAAATCGCCACCTGTACTTGGTTATTTAACGATCTCCAACGCACTCCAATGGCGTCTTCAGTACAGTCGGATTGTCAACATGACCGAAAAAGTTTCAGGGATCGTGAAAATCGTATGAGCAAAACTATACTTCACATCGCCGAAGCCGTTACTGAGTACATTGTCGAGCCAAGCCGAGCCGAGCTTCTTAACATGATCTCAGCTTATGACACTGTTGGCAGCGCTAACGAAGAGTTGTGTCGTTTGACAGGTATTCAGTGCTTCTTTCCTGACCGCGAGGCATTCGAGGCATTTCGACGAGTACTTATGATGTCCACTTCAAGCTCAAATTTACATAAAGACCGAGAGTGGGGTGACTTTCAGACACCGCTTGAGCTAGCGGGGCAAGTATGTCGTTATCTTGCTGAAATTGGTATTTCACCTCAGATCATTATCGAACCGACTTATGGAGAAGGAAATTTTATCCGTGCTTCATTGAAATGGTTCCCGGCAGCCGAATTCGTATACGGGGTTGAAATTCAGGAAAAATACGAATGGCACCTCAAGATTGCCATTTTGATCGAGGCTCTGAATGGTCATCGCTTGCCAGCAGAAATCGAATTACACCGAGATAATATCTTCACGCATCGCTTTCCCTACAGACTTCTCAAGGCACAAAACATACTCATCATTGGCAACCCCCCTTGGGTTACCAACGCAGAACTTGGCGCTCTAAATTCGTGCAATCTGCCGGCAAAAAGAAACATCAAGACATTGAATGGTATAGATGCGATAACTGGGAAGAGTAACTTTGACATCGGCGAATTCGTTATGCTACGAATGTTGGAGCTGTTCTCAGGACAGCGTGGCACAATAGCAATGCTATGTAAGAATTCTGTCATCAAGAATATCGTTGAGACTTTGCCGCAGCGAGAATTCAAAGTGTCAAATATCCGGGCGTTTGAGATAAATGCCAATCGTGAGTTTGGTGCTTCAGTGGGCGCTTCTCTCTTAGTGATGGATATGGGGGTAATTAATCCTACATTCACCTGTCAGGTTGCTATTCTTGATCATCCTAAGCGCGTGACCAGAGAGTTTGGCTGGATACGCAACAGATTCGTGTCTAACATTGAGGATTATGAGTCAATTTCTAAACTAGATGGTGAATCACCGTTGGTCTGGCGACAAGGTATCAAACATGACTGCGCCCGGATTATGGAGCTCCATATGCGAGACGGTTTCTGGGTGAACGTAAATGGCGAGAGTCTAGATGTAGAGGATCAATGGACATATTGGCTACTTAAGAGTTCGGACTTACGAAGTTTAGAAGTTTACCAAGCAAGAAAGAAGGTGATTGTCACTCAACACCATCTTGGCGAGGATACAAGGGATCTCCAAAAGAATGCCCCAAAACTGTGGGAATACTTGGTTAGAAACAGTGAATATTTCGAGAGGCGTAAATCCAGCATCTATCATGATAAACTACGATTCTCGATTTTCGGCGTCGGCGAATATTCGTTTACGGCATATAAGGTTGCCATTTCTGGACTATACAAGGAACCGTGTTTCTCAGTAGTGCTTCCAATCGAAAATCGCCCGGTGATGCTTGATGATACCTGTTATTTTCTTGGGTTTGATACTTACCTCGATGCATTATTTACCGCGTCACTTCTTAATAGTCCTATCATTAAACGGTTTCTTCAATCTATAGCCTTCACTGATGCAAAAAGACCTTACACAAAGAAAGTCTTGATGCGTATTGATCTCACCCAAGCTGCGTCCATGTTATCATTCGAGGAAATCCGTGCTATTTGGGCGGAGGCCAATTATAAGCCGAGAATACCAGTGAAGGAATCTGACTTTGAAGAATATCAAGAGGGCATTTTGAAGGGGGCTAAAAGGGTGCAAAGTGCACAGCTGACATTAGGCATCTGATTAAACCGCTGCATGGTTAATGGTAATGGCTGATACATTAGACTATAGGTTTTACGCTTTCTAATGGCAAAGAGCACTTACCGAAATCAAGGGCAAATAACCATGTGACTAATTGGCTGAGAAAGCCAATATCGGAGGTGAAATTATGGAGGGACTACGACCGGTTCTGGCGCTCGCTTGCAAGGCGGTGGCAGTGGCGATGGCGGTGGCAAGCATTGTATTGATCGTCCTTGACGTCGCACCCACCCTTTACCTGATTCTCCTCAGCGTTGGGGTGCTGGCACTCGCGCTAGCCTTGATTATTCAGTCTCAAAGCGCAGTATAGGCTTCGTGTTCGCCGACTTGAACCAGAGGATGATCCTGACACTACAAAGCCCAGCCTGCTACTTCTTCTTGATTGGAAAACGGGCCTCGGTGAGCAGTGCCTCAGCAGGGGTGTATGCCGGGTCGGTGAGGTAGACCTCTTCTGGTGGACCGGCTATCTCGTACCCCTTTTCCATGATCCACTCAACAAGCGCGCTGTACACTGCCCCTACCTGGTCGAAGGAACCCTTGTGCATGGTGCGGGCCACTTCCACCACCTCCACCTTCTTGACCCCAAAGCCCCGCTCATCAGGGCCGCCGGGAGGCACATCGCCGCCTATGGGGCAGCGCACCTCCCACAATAGCTCCTCAGGAGGTACCTGCCCTGGGCTGTTGAAATAAACGCCAGAAGGAGGCCCCGCTGGCTCATACCCTTTCTCTCGAAGCCAGTCGTACAGCTTGGGAAAGGTTTCACCTAGCTGGGAGTAAAGGCCTTTCTTAGAAATGCAAACCCGCTCCGCTGTCAACCCCTGGCTCATCTCTGTCATTGGTTCGGTTTACGTATTTTGCCCGGCTCATGGGGGTTCGTCTCCAGCGAAGCGACGGAACTATTGCATCAACGACACCCCGTTGCTATAATAGCTTATACGAGTGAATCTGAAGCTATATAGATAGGGTGGAATACACATAAGAGGTTCTTTTCATTGCAACGTCAGCTCCACCGCAGCTTTGAGGTGGCGCTCGACCAAAAAAGGCGGGGGCAAATAAGTTGAAGGTGAATCGGATAATAGTATTTTATACCCTCTGCGCTAGGGTTGAGGCTGATAAATATGGGGAACGATAAGGCCAGGCAGATCAAAGCTGCCGAACCCCGGGTAACCTCCAGGCCATTTAGACCGAAGAAGTTCGCTGACCACAACAACTCTCCCTATCTAATCAAGGAAGAGCCTCCTACGTATTACCCGCGGCACATCGGTGAAACGCTGGACACAGTCATTCTGGAGAACGCAGTCCG
>Ga0315532_1000482_pt1 | contig 31723 bp, 26 predicted proteins | sample SalMarWE160370MG_FD_203082 | JGI IMG/M metagenome (GOLD analysis project Ga0315532, IMG submission 203082) | Salt marsh sediment microbial communities from the Plum Island Ecosystem LTER, Massachusetts, United States - Salt Marsh Sediment WE1603-70 ...
AAACAGTCAACGGTAGTAGAGGGAAGTGTGCTCGTTGTTGATGATGATCCTGGCGTGCGAGAGATGCTCAGCGATATCATCTCAGAGCAAAAGTACAGGATCGTCGCTGTAGAAAATGGAGAGAGAGCCATTGAGGAAATGGAGCGGCAGCACTTCGACCTAGTTTTCCTAGATTTGGTGCTGCCAGGAATGAGCGGAGCGGAGGCCCTCTCCGCCATAAAGCAAAAGGATGACAAGGTGATAGTTGCCATCATCACCGGTTATGGTGATGACCCTGTAGCCATGGAGGCAATGTCATTGGGGCCACTCCTTATGATTCGCAAGCCTTTCCGGGTTGATGATATCTTAGAGGTTATCAGTATCATTAGTAGTGCATCAAGACGATAGTGAGGGGAACGGAGTGGAAGCACTACGTGCTGCAATTCTCAAATCCTCGACAACCTGCGTGAAAATCTTCAAATGGGCACCTTGCCGATTGTTCCGGCGACCATCCAAACTTGCACATAATAGGTTGAGTGAAACGCTGGCGAGATACAGGGCACTCGTTGATGATATTAACGAGATCTATGTCGTGATTCGAGGAGAGCACATAGTCTTCGCCAATAAAAGAAGCGCTGAACTCCTAGGCAGACCATTGGAGGACTTAGCGAAACAGAGTTTCTGGACATACGTAGCCCCCGAGAGCGTGGAGTATACCAAAAAGATCTATGAAGCTACTATGACTGGTCAGACAGTGCCTGAGACCTGGGAAACCACCATCATCAACGAAGCTGGAGAGAAAACACCAGTTGAAATCAGGTTCAAGAGTATTATCTATGAGAGCAAGCCTGCCTATGCCCTGCTGATAAGGGATGTCTCAGCGAGGAAGAAAGCTGAGGCAGAGATCATCCAACGCAATAAAAGGCTAGAGGTAATTAGTGAGCTCACCAGGATCATCGGCTCTAGCCTGGACATAAGAGATATATACCAAGCCTTTACCAGCGAGATCAAGAAGATCATCGATTTTGACCGAGCAAGCATCACTCTGGTTGACGGGGATCAACTCAGGCTCTTTGCCGTTTCTGGTGAGGTGGAGACGGGACTGGGTGAAGGAGACATTATTCCTTTAGCTGGTTCCACCACAGCATGGGTTATGGAACACAAGAGGAGCAACATTGAAACAGATTTTACCCAGGAAACGCAATTTGCCATCGACGAGAAGCAACTTCTAAAGAGCGGCCTAAAGTCGGCGATTCGCGTCCCCCTATTCTCCAAGGGTGAGGTCTTTGGCACCTTCAATCTCACCAGTCGCCACCCTAATGCCTACGGCGATGTAGAGAGGGAGGTATTGGAGCAGCTTGCCGGGCAGATAGCGGCGGCTGTGGAGAACTCTCGATTGTTCATTCAGATAAGTGAACGTGAAAATGAGCTAAGCAAAGCCTACTCAGAGCTCAAAGCGGCACATGACCTTATGATTCAATCGGCGAATCTAAGGGCTCTGGGTGAGATGGCCAGTGGTGTTGCTCACGACTTCAATAATATGCTTTCGGTAATTCTAGGTCGGGCTCAGTTAGCCTTGGGTAATGCAAAAGACCCCAGGATGGTGAGAGATCTTCGAATCATCGAGCAGAGCGCTGTTGATGGCGCCAAGACGGTTCGCCGCCTCCAGGACTTTGCCAGAGTGAGAGTGGACCGGGAATTTGAAGTGCTCGATTTGCATGAAGTAGTTAGGGACGCCTTACAGATGGTAGAGCCCCGCAGGCTGGAGCGACAGGCAGTAGACCGCATCGCGATCGATATTAGCGCTGAGATGGGTAAAGCGATTCCTATTGAGGGAGACTCTACAGAGCTGCGAGAGGTTCTAACTAATATCATTTTCAACGCTATGGATGCTATGCCTCATGGTGGCAAAATCACCGTTAAGAGCAAGCTGGAGAACAATTGTGTGGTTCTCTCTATTACCGATACAGGTATGGGCATCCCTGAGGAGATAAAGGGTAGGCTCTTCGACCCATTCTTCACCACCAAAAGCGCTGGGGGGCTTGGGATGGGGCTTAGTGTGGCCTATGGTATTATTAGCAGGCATGGCGGGAGCATCAACGTTGATAGCTCTGTTGGAAAGGGGGCAACCTTTTATATCAAGCTACCGGTAGCGGTCAGCACTGGCAAGAGACTGCTGCTTCCAGAAGAGCCCACCTCCATAAAGAGGGCAACAATTCTTCTCATAGAAGACGATCCCCAGACCAACGAAGTTCTCAGGCTCATGCTGGAACGGCTAGGCCACCAGGTAGAGTGGTTTACTAATGCAAAGGAGGCTCTGGAGACTTTTAACAAGGGCAAGAGCGACTACGACATCGTAGTCACTGACATGGGAATGCAGGAAATGTCGGGGCGCGATGTTGCCAGGAGAATTAAAGAGATGAGGCCTGAGACCTCAGTAATTCTGATCACAGGCTGGGGGACACAATTCAATCCCACGGAGCTGAGGAGGGTGGGAATTGATGGGATAATCTCGAAACCCTTTACTAAAGAGGCTCTTTCAGCAAAACTTACAGAGTTGCTCCCTACCGGTGCGGCAAACAAGACTAGATGACATCAAAGCAAGTAACGCCTCAAATCCTTTCGAATGCTGAAAACTACCACACCCCCCAGAAATATCTTAACTCTACCAAGAAATACACCCCGTCTATTAAATTGTGAAATAACTAGATGAGTGCTACTGTCCGTCACCAGATATTAGCGAAGGCAAGCCCTCTGCAGCTTCCTCTAGTTCTCTCAGTCTTTCCTCCGCTTCCATTTGTCTCTTCTGTATTGTGGCAGTGGAGCTTGATGCATTGCGATAGAATTCCTTCAACCTAGGTACGTTACTAAGCTTGGAGAAAATAAGTGTTACGCCGACGTCGTTCCCCGCTCTTGGATAGTCGCCACTTCTGATTACGGCATCCTCTGCCATTTCCCTCATAAGACCTCCGAGTTCTCTCACCATTGCTATATTCATTTCCCTAGATGGTGCGGAGATCATATATAGAGCCTTTCCGGCATCCCCGGGATGAATCGTCACCGAAAGCTCGCTTATGGCTTGATCAACTGCCTCCAATCCCCTCTGGGTTTCTCTACCTTTTTTCCTGAAGCTTCGCCTCCTTTCGAAGGGCATCCTGTTGAATGTCGGCACACTCGATTTACCTACCCCTATGGTGGTCCAACCCTCCATAGTCTGCATAATGTCACCGGCATCAACGGTCTTCGCTCCAACATGACTTCGCTTGACCTCCTCACCAGCACAAAGCAAATCGTAGAATGGTGCCACTATTTCCTTGTTGATCTTCTCCATATTATTGACTAGGTTGGCATCCCTCTTTATAAATCGCTCGTTGTCACAAAGAATCACTGCATCGGCGACAGAGTAGGTAGATTTAAGAGAGGTTGCAACATTATAGATGGTCCTCTCCTCTGTGCCTTCTTCATGTTCAAAGGGGAGGATAGCGAGACAATAAACCGCTTTATTTGGGTATCGTTCCTTCAGTGCCTTGGTAAAAACTGGCATCGCCCCTGAGCCTGTGCCGCCGGCGGTGCCAGCAACGACTAAGAAGGCGTCTGTTTCGTAGAACCTTTCTCCCGTTCTTACTGCATCTATCACCTTGTAGCTATCCGCCTTTGCCACCGCAGCACCAGCCTCGTTTATCTTCCCCACGCCATGACCGCTTGTCTTTCTACCCCCAATAAGAATTCGATGATGGAAATCGCCCCCTATAGTGCGTAGCCCTGTCAAGTCAGCTTGATCGGTATTCACCGCATACACACCAGTGACTATCTCAATCCTTCGACTTGACCTTGCCCTCCTACCTAACCTGGCAAACTCATCTGCGATCCTGCCACCACACTGCCCCAATCCAACGACAACTAATCTCATTTTATACCTCCATTTTTACTGCCTTCCGTTATTGAGAGCCATTTTTCCATAATAAGCCTTCCCCTGTCAACCCTCACCAAATATTTAGCAACACCTCATTCGTTTACCCATACATTCCGGACTCGCATCACCATGATATTGCTAAACAAGCCTACTGAGAGTCTATCGCAAAGCCAATGACCGCCCCCATGCCTTCCCAAGAAGATCTATAATGAACTAAAGAATACCGAAAGGGGGGATCACTGGGGTAGCCCTCTTATGGGCGCTTTCGGTCATCATGGCATCAACCTTTTCCCTTACCGCCTCTCTCGCCTCGCCATTGGTAAGATAGCGATCAAGCTCCTCATAGGTTAACTCCATTTCGGTTTCATCTGTTTGCCCCTCCCAAAGACCTGCGGATGGCGGCTTCTCGATGATCTCATTGGGGATACCAAGATGGCTCGCCAACTCCCGAACCTGACTTTTCACCAGATTCCCCAAGGGCAGGATATCCACACCCCCATCGCCATACTTCGTGAAGTAGCCGACGGATATCTCGCTCCTATTCCCGGTGCCTACCACCAGACTGCCAAGCCGATTTGCTAGGTAGTATAGAGTGAGCATCCTCAGCCTGGGCTTCACATTGGCTTCAGCGAGTTTTCTAGTAGCAGGATCGAATTCGCTCGCCGGCAACACCCCCATTAATGATTCGTATACCTCATCCAGAGTGATAGTCCTAATAGGAATTTGGAATCTCCCAGCAATTGCCCGGGCATCCTCAAAATCGATTTTGCTACTGTAACAGGGCATGACCAATCCAACACAGTTCTCTGGAAAGGCCTGCTTACACAGAACAGCGACCACTGCAGAATCGACCCCCCCGCTCAAGCCAAAGACCACCCCATGGAGACCCGCCCCTGACACCTGCTCCTTTATCCACACAATTAGTTTGTTTGCCAACTCTTCCATAATCAACGGTTGATTGACCAGACTGCCTGAAGTATACTCTCTAGATGATTATCAAGTCAAAGGACTGAAAGCAGGAATGGACACCACAATCCTCATAATACTTATTGTCGCTTTCGCTGTCATCATTATCTTGCGACTCGCTATACGATCCTACAGGCTGCGGCAGGCAAGCAGTGAAAACCGGGAGCCAGTAGAACCAATATCTTCACCAGAAAAGACCACCACGACAGCAGAGAGCACATCATCAGAAATCGAGGCGCGAGTCAAAGGATTTGAAGAAACGCATCTGCTGGATAAAGCTACCCCGACGGCAGGTCACACCCCCACTCAAACAGAAGCTGGGCTCGAAAAGGCGGTCGAGATTTCCCATCTCCATAAATCCTTCGGCGGCAATGAAGTGGTCAAGGACGTGTCCTTCAGCCTTACAACGGGGGAGGTCTTTGGCCTGGTGGGGCCGAATGGGGCGGGGAAGACTACCACCATAAGAATGCTCATGGACATCATAAGGCCGGATTCAGGAGAGATCCGGCTCTTCGGCCAGCCACTGGGGGAGGACACCAAGAACAGGATCGGCTATCTCCCCGAGGAGAGAGGTCTCTACCGCAGGATGGCGGTCTCTGATTCCCTGGTTTACCTGGCCAGCCTGAAAAACATGGAGGTAAGGGTTGCCAGGGAGCGGGCGCAGGAACTTCTGAAGCAAGTGGATATGCTACCCCACCAAGGGAAAAAGATAAGCGAACTCAGCCGCGGCATGGGGCAAATCATTCAGTTCGTGGTTACTATTACTCATAATCCCGACCTGATTATCCTCGACGAACCTTTTGCCGGTCTAGATCCAATAAACACGCAGCTCTTGAAGGAGATCGTTCTCGAGCTCAAGGAGCAGGGTAAAACAATCATCCTGAGCACCCACATGATGAACGAGGTGGAGGAGATGTGTGATCGAATCATGATGATCGATAAGGGACATGTAGTCCTCTATGGGGAATTGGCCAAGATAAAGTGGCGCTACCGCAACAACTCCGTTTTTGTGGAGTGTGATGGCGATATCGGCGAGTTGGAGGGTGTGAGCAGAAAGCAAGTGCATGGCAAGCATCTAGAGCTATTTCTGAATGGTGAGACCCTGCCTCAGACGATTCTTAACCAGCTTGTAGAGAAGAACGTTCAGGTTAACCGCTTCGAGGTTTCCACTCCATCGCTAAATGAGATCTTCATTCAGATCGTGGAGAAGGGACGATGAAGAAGACCTGGCTCATCGCAAGACACGAGTTTCTGAACACTATACAAAGGATAAGTTACATCCTCTTCACCATAAGCTTCCCCGTGCTGGCTATCTTGGGGATATTAATTTATATGGGAGTAACGTACTGGGTGGTCAGTCCTCCCCCAGAGGAGCAGAAGATCGGCTACGTCGACAATACCGGCATTTTTAATGAGTATACTAGCGCGGATGGAGTTATTTTCATACTTTATGAAACCAATGATGCGGCCAAGGAAGCCCTGCTCAGCAAGGAGGTCAGCGAGTACTTTATTATACCCGAGGACTATCTAGAAACGGGGCTGATAAAGAGATACACCACGCAGCGGGAGTTGGAACTGCCAGAGGGAACTATGGCGCGGATGGAGGACTTTCTCGTCGCTAACCTGCTCAGCGGTGAAGTAAGCGAGGAGCTACTGGAGAGGGCGCAGAAGCCGCTGCTGCCGATGTCCGTTCGACTGGACCCAGAAACGGGTGAGATCACACCGCTGGAGAACCTCATCACCGCCTTTGCACTACCTTACGGCTTCGGACTGCTATTCATGATATCGCTCTTCGTCACCTCAGGCTTCTTGCTTCAAGGGGTTAGTGAAGAGAAGGAAAATAGGCTCATTGAAATCCTGCTGTCCTCGGTTTCAGCAAGGCAACTTATGAGCGGAAAAGTACTGGGGCTTGGTGCCGCTGGCCTGATGCAGATCGCCATCTGGCTCCTCACCGCCATGATCCTTAGCGCTGTCGGTCCAATCGCCGGCCTCAGCATCCCCATCGGAATCATACTCCCATGTATCGTATACTTCATCCTCGGCTATCTTCTATTCGGCACCGTCTGGACCCTTCTAGGCTCTATCGGCTCCACCGCCAGGGAGAGCAGTCAGTGGACGATGATCGTCGTCATGCCGGCGATGGTCCCAATAATGCTGATTGGCCTTCTCGTAAACAACCCTGATCACGTAATCTTCACCGTCCTTACCTTCTTCCCCTTTACCACCCCGATAACAGCAGTAATGAGGCTCAGCGTTGGCACGCTTCCTACATGGGAGCTCCTATTGAGCATCGCCATCCTCATCGCCTCGATTCTGGGAGCGATATGGCTTGCAGCCAGGGTCTTCAGGACATTCCTGCTGATGTATGGCAAGAGACCGAGCTTCGCCGAGATCTGGAGATACATCCGAGAAGGCTAGCCGCCCTCTTTCATCTTTTATTATTATTCTAACCCAGCAGCTTTGTATCATCCCGAGAGAGCCCTTCGCCGCTGTCATTGTTCTCCTTCACCAAGTGAAGGGGAAGAATCTAATACAACTCAGGATAAACTCCGTGCCCTAAGAATCCCTGACGTCCCATATATATCCTCTCCTTGCAAGTATTGCAAACGAAATCGACCTCAAAGTCGATTGGTGATAGAATAACATCAACACCATGGGCGAAAAAATGTATGATGTTATTGTTATTGGAGCAGGACATGCCGGCTGCGAGGCGACTCTTGCTGCGGCCAGGATGGGTACCAGAACCCTGCTTCTCACCATGAACCTGGATAATGTGGCCCTTATGCCGTGCAACCCCTCTATCGGTGGCCCGGCCAAAGGGCATCTGGTGCGGGAGATCGACGCCATAGGCGGCGAGATGGCCCGAAACATTGACCGCACCTTCATCCAAATCAGGATGCTGAACACAGGCAAGGGACCGGCGGTTCAGGCACTTCGCGCCCAAGCCGACAAGAAGCTTTACAGCCTGTCCATGAAACACACCTTGGAGCGCCAGCAGAACCTCGATGTAAAACAAGCGCTTGCTGAGGAGATCGAGGTGAAGGACAACTCCCTCTGGGTGAAAACGAACATTGATCAGATATATAAAGGAAAGAGCGTGGTACTCACCACCGGGACATCGCTTTGCGGTCGAGTCATAATTGGGGACAAGAGCTATTCGGCAGGACGAGCTGGTGAGTTTCCCGCGGAAAGGCTCTCTGAGAGCCTCTGCTCACTGGGTTTCACCCTGGGAAGGCTCAAGACCGGGACACCACCCCGCATCGATGCCCGAACCATTGATTTTGAGAAGACAATCATCCAGCCTGGAAGCGAAGTCCCGCTCTATTTTAGCCTATGGGGTCCTCCAGCAAGCGACTCGAGATTTCCATCTACTAACCCCATCTACCCTTTGGCTCCTTCCACGTGGAGGCCCCAGTTGCCATGCTATCTGGTCTATACCAATGAAAGAACCCACGAGATAATACGTAGCAATCTGGACCGCGCTCCGCTCTTCACCGGGCTCATTAAAGGGGTCGGGCCCCGATATTGCCCCTCAATAGAGGATAAGATCGTCAGGTTTGCCCATAAAGAGCATCACCCCCTTTTCCTGGAGCCAGAGGGATGGGAGACAAACGAGGTTTACATTCAGGGAGCAAACACCAGCCTTCCCGAAGATGTGCAACTTGACATGCTGCGCACCATTCCAGCCTTAGAGCAGGTGGAAATGATAAGGGTGGGCTACGCCATCGAATACGATTATGTTCCGCCAAGCCAGATTTCAGCCACCCTGGAGACAAAACTGGTTCCTTGCCTGTTCCTCGCTGGCCAAATCAACGGAACAACTGGATATGAGGAGGCAGCAGGACAGGGGCTTATTGCAGGAATAAACGCTGCTCTCAGGGCTAACGGGAAATCTCCCCTCTTGGTGCGCCGTGACCAGGGCTATATCGCGGTGATGATCGACGATCTTACTACCAAGGAGCTGAGTGAGCCCTATCGACTACTGACTTCACGAGCGGAGTATCGCCTTCTGCTTCGCCAGGATAATGCCGACCTCAGGCTCACCCCAATTGGCTATCAAGTAGGACTCATCGATAGGGATCGCTATGAGGCGGTGGAAGAGAGGCGACAGAAGATTGGTGAGGAGCTCGATCGGCTGAAGAAGACCTATTTTACCCACTCAGAGCGCAGCATCAATGCTCTGGAGTTTCTACGTCGGCCAGAGGTGAGCTACCAGGAGCTGATTACCCTGGGTTACGGCTCTATCGGCCTGGCGACCAATGTCGCCGAGCAGGTGGAGATAGAGGCAAAATACGAGGGATATATCAAAAAGCAAAGAGTCGAGTTGGCACGCATGACAAGGCTTGAGGGGCAGCATGTCCCCCACAGGTTCGACTATGATGCCATAACTGGCTTGCGTTACGAGGCTCGGCAGAAACTAAAGAGGTTTCAACCGGCGACCTTAGGGCAGGCCTCCCGCATCGATGGCGTTACCCCCGCTGATATGGCTATCCTGATGGTGCACCTGAAGAGGGGATGGGAATGAAAGACACTATCATGTTCTGCGGCAAGGGAGGGGTAGGCAAGACAACCTGTGCCGCCGCTACTGCCCTGCACTATGTAGCCGATGGAAAGAAGACCCTCATTATATCAACCGACTTCACCCCTTCACTCAGGCATATTTTTGAGCTTGAGAACTCTGCCAATAAGGAGAAACCGGCAAGGATTACGGAAGGGCTATACCTGGATGAAATCGGCTCAGAGGAAGTGAAAGAAATGTGGGATAACAAGTTTGGCGCAGAGGTATATGAGGTGTTTTCCTCCTTTGTCGATATTGGCTATGAGGAGTTTATTGACTTCGTCGCCAGCATGTTACCCGGGATCAGGGATGAATTCATGGTTGATTATATAAGAGAGTTAAGCGAGTCGAGGAGGTATGAACGGATAGTCTGGGATACTGCCCCAGCGGGGCAAACGCTGGGGCTCCTCCGCATGCCATCCATAGTCAACGCCCACCTAAAGCCAGCGCCTCGTATCTACTCCGCGCTAAAAACCACCGGGGGGAGTAGGCGCTCCATCCAACGCGTGATAAAAGGATGGGAGGAGCTTTCCAGCAAGGACATGGAGTTCCTCAAGAACGGGGTAGAGTTTAATCTGGTTACCATAGCCGAGGCTTTGGCAGTACGCCAGCTTGATGGCATCTTCGGTGAATTTCACAGCTATGACCTCAATATCGACCACATTATTATCAATCAGGTAGTGACGGAGCCCGATGCCAGTTTTCTACAGAGCAAGGCTGAGATGCAACAGAGCTATATATCAGAGATATCTACCAAGTACCGCCGGAATCAGCGCATTCTGCCCCTGTTCCCTCATGAGATAAAAGGGATGCCGAAGTTGAAAGAGGTGGAAAGGGTGCTCTTCAGTAATGACTATAGTAGCAGACATCATCCTCCATAACGCCAATGTCCTAACGCTCGATCCTGAAAGACCGAGGGCTCAGTGTGTCGCCGTCAAGGGTGAGAAGATAATATGGGTCGGCAGCAATGATGCGCTACAAGATCTCCAAGGGCGGAAGACGCAAAAAATCGATTGCCATGGAAAGACCCTCATCCCCGGATTTAACGACGCCCACTGCCATATCCTCGCCTCCGCCTCAAACATCCTCAGCGTAGATTGCTCGCCGTCATCCGTCGCCTCTATCGCCCATATAAAAGCCCAGATTCATGCTCAGGCGCAGAAGCTACCTAAAGGCTCCTGGATAAGAGCCACCGGTTACAATGAGTTCTATCTCGCCGAAAAACGCCATCCTAACCGCTGGGACCTCGACGAGGCAGCGCCGCATCATCCGGTAAAGCTGTTGCATCGTTCCAGGCACGCCTGTGTCCTCAATAGCGTGGCTCTTTCGTTAGTCGACATCTCAACAGAGTCCCCCGAGCCACCAGGGGGCATGATCGATAGAGACCTAAATTCAGGCGAGCCCAACGGGATTTTATTCGAGATGAACGCCTACATCGACAAGAAGGTCCCACCACTATCACCGAAGGAGTTCGAGAAAGGGGTCAAGCTGGCCATCGAACAATTCCTATCCTTCGGCATTACCTCCCTCCAGGATGCCACGGTACACAATGGGCTCACGGAGTGGCATACCTTCCAAGCATTGAAAAAGGGAAAATCCCTTGTTCCCAGAGTGTCGATGATGATGGGTATCGATGCCCTTGAAGAGCTTCAGGATAGTAGATTCCCACCCCACTATGGCAACGATGGAATGCGCTTGGGAGCGGTAAAGATCATCCTTACTGAGGCCACGGGTTCTCTTCACCCGAGCCAGGAAGTGCTGAATGGGAAAGTGCTTCAAGCACACCGCGCCGGCTATCAGGTCGCCATACACGCGGTTGAGGAGAGCACCGTAGAAGCTGCAACTCTAGCTATAGAGAATGCTCTAAACCAAGCACCTGTGAGATGCCATCGCCACCGCATAGAGCATTGCTCTGTCTGCCCGCCAGCGCTGTTGGAGAGGCTAAAGAGCATCCACGCCATAGTGGTTACCAACCCCTCATTCATTTATTATAGTGGGGAGCGGTATCTTAAGACAGTATCGAAAGAGCAACAGAGGTGGCTCTATCGTATCGGCGCCTTCTTGGATAACGGCTTAATGTCAGCCGCAGGCTCCGACAGCCCAGTATCGCCTATAAATCCGCTGGTAGGCATATATGCCGCAGTTGACAGAAAAGCAGAAAATGGTGATGAGATTGTTCCTGAGGAGCGCGTCTCGCCTCTCGAAGCCCTACGGATGTACACCCAAAACGCCGCTTACGCTTCCTTTGATGAAGGTCTCAAGGGCTCCATCTCCACGGGTAAGCTAGCCGACCTCGCCCTTCTAAGCGCCGACCCTACGCAGGTGCTACCTGAGGAGATAAAGGACATTCAGGTGGAAATAACCATCGCCGGCGGCAGAATTGCATGGCGCAGGTGAGAGAAAACCCCAAAAAAGAGGAGGCAACACAGGCCGCCTCCTCAGTGCTCATCCGTATAATAGAGCCTAGACAGCACCGTAGGCTTTGTACTCCCCAAATACCTCCTTTAAAGTATCAACCATCTCCCCTTCCGTAGCATAGAGCTTGACACACTCCATAAGAGGAGGAATGAGATTTACACTCTCATCCTCAGCAGCTTCCTTCAATCGCTTTAGGCTGGCTTTCACCGCCTCACTGTCCCTTTCCTGCTTCACCTTGGCCAGATTGTCCAATTGCCTCTGCTCCGCTTCATCCCTCTTCTTCGGATCATAGGGGTGAGCCACCAGCCTGCTTGTCTCCACCTCCAGCTCGTTTTCACCTAAGAAGGCATTCACCCCAACTACGACTTTCATCCCCGTCTCAATCCCCTTCTGGAACTCGTAAGCACTTCTGGCAATCTCACGCTGCATGAACCCTTGCTCGATGGCAGCTACCGCACCACCCATTTCATCGATCTTATTGATAATCTCCCACGCCTCCTCCTCGATCTTGTCCGTAAGCGATTCCATAAAGTACGAGCCAGCAAAGGGATCGACAACATCACTTATCCCAGCCTCACAGATAAGGATCCTCATCGCGTCTTCACCCAGTTGCTGTGCCTCCAGGCTCCAGCCCAGCCCCAGGGGCTCGTCGTAGGGAGGAGCAACCAGAGGAGCGTATCCGCCCATGGCAGAGGCCATTCCTCCCACAACAGCACGGGTCAAGTTATTCAGAGGACGCTGTTTCGTCGTCACGCTGGCGAGGAAAAGAACACCGGGTTGCCGCTGTATCCAGCTTCTGGGATTCTTTGCCTTGAACCTCTCCATCATTATCCTTGCCCACATACGCCGCTCTGCTCTCCGTACCGCTACTTCCGTGTAAAAGTCCATACTGCCACCCAGCGTCAAGAACGTCATCTGACCCGCAAACTTGTCCACATCCAGCCCAGCATCAACACCAAGTTGGAAATAGGCAATCGCATTCGATAGAGTGAAAGCTAGTGTCTGTGCAGCGGTAGCGCCTGCCTCTCGCATATGATAGCCACTGATACTGACAGGATTTAGCTGTGGTGTGTGCTCAGCACAATAAACTATGCTATCCCGCGTCATTCGCATCGATGGTTTGACGGGAAAGATGTACGTCCCTCGGGCTACAATCTCTTTCAGGATGTCATTTTGCGGGGTCGCAACCAGCTTTTCCAGTGGGATGCCACGCTTCTCCGCCAGAACGAAATACATCGCCAGAGTTATGTTTGCAGTTGGATTTATGGTGAAGTTGGAGGCAGTCCTATCCAGATCCCTGTCACCGGTGAAGGCTTCGTAGAGTACCTCGAAGTCACGCAGTGTATCTATCGCCACACCAACCCTGCCCACCTCACCCCGTGCCATAGCATCATCCGAATCATAGCCGCATTGGGTGGGGAGGTCAAAGGCAATATTGGGCCCACCGCTCCAGCCTCGAGCCTGCATAGCTTTATAGAAATCGCGGCAATCTTCCGACGTTCCATATCCGGAATACATCCCCGCCCTTCGCACATCGATCGCCTCAGCCTGCCCCCTCGCCCGCAGACGCATAAGGGGAAAAACCGTGCTGGGGTACGTTCCTGCAGTGTAGGGATATTCCCCGGGGAAGCCCACCTTCTCTATAAAATCATGGTCTTTTACATCCAAGGGAGTGTAGAATCTAGTGGGGCTCTGTTGCAGCCGGTATCGCCCTAGCGTCTTCTGCAGCGTTACCTCCTCCCAGTTCTTCTTTCTCTCTTCTATTTCAGCCAAGTTATCCTTATCCATCCTTACCCTCCTTTTCGCGAATGGTAACCGAATTCAAATCAAAAAACTATTGATATAAATTATGCTAACATTCCGCCATAGCAAAGTCAATAATACACCCTGAAACCGCAGGAGATAATATGGAGTGTAGTTGCGGGGCTGGTATAAAGAAGTAGGGTGGGTTACATTTCATTTCACCCAACCTACTACTCCTGCTCAGGACAGATGGAATTATGATTTGAACTTACGGAATCCAACAACATCCGTGGTGAGCCTGGGCCGAAGTGTCGGCCGACCTGTCGGCCTCGAACCATGAACCGCCCTAACTCTCTCCTCGCCAGAGTCGAGTCTTCGACATTAAAGAGAGAGGGAACGAGATTCTTCCCCTTCAAGGAGCCTGTCCTGAGTTTATCGAAGGGTTCAGGGTCAGAATGACAATGAGGATGGGCTGGGGCTTGGGGATTTCTATGATGTCATTCTGATGGCCCTGAGTGAAACGAAGGGTCTCGAAGAATCTGTCGCCCCACCACTGAGATTCTTCGCTACGCTCAGAATTACAATAGGTATCAGACAGAAGCATAGTGATATCCCAGTCATGCATCTCAGTGTTTGTGAAAAATGATAAGTTTGGTTAGTAGGTAAATTTGAATAGGCTCAAGGTGATGTCGAGTATAATAGAAACAATTGTAGTCAAAATAAATGTAGAAAAGTGGGTTGACAAATCGAACATATGGGTGGTATTATTATATTGCGTTGAGAAACGCGCTATGATATGTTAGGTTAGGAAGTAGCAGGGCTCTAAGCCCTGCTACTTCATTTATTATGTATTCAGTGCGTCATTTACAATCTGCGAATCTCGGATTAGCATGATGCATTTTATTTGTTTCCCTGGTATCTTCGGATTGTCCATTAAATATTCTCTAATATATCCTTGTTTCAGTTCTTGGTCTAAAAATTGCTCTGCTTCTGTAATAGTTTCACCAAAATATTTCATTGGAACCATTAGTTTAATAAAATAAAATCTGACAACGTATGGGATGGCTTTCTCCGGACTATCAAGTTTTTGTATAAGCTGTTGTTGCTTTGCAGGTTTGTCAGCAACTTCCGGTGAAGGAAGTCCTTTAAAAGCTTTTTCCGTTAGATTTAGCCTAACTTCCAGTGGATAAACTCCATCTGTCATTTTTAATAACTCTCGTGATGCAGATCGACCAAAACAAAGAACATAAACATGTTTTCCTCGTTCTCTACAACGTAGTATGATTTCCTTATAATCAGCATCCCCAGCTCCTAGAAGAAAGGCTGTTACTTCTGGATTATCCCTAACTTGGTCATAAATGCCAAATGACATTGATTGGTCGCTTCTGTCTGCACCTCCCCGCTTTGAAAGAACATTAATAGCACGACAACCTCTATCTTCAATTAATCTTGAATCCTGAGCTCGTCTAGTCCAATCTCCATAAAAAAACGTCTGCCTTAATTCACCTAATTCGTTACCTAATTCTTTAAACGCACTTATAATGTCATCTACGGTAATGTACTCAACGTAATCTGGGAAACGCCAGCGAATATTTTCGTAATCGATGTGAGCCATTATTATATCTTTCATACCATCACCCTCAATTTATGCCTTAGATATTATCGGCTATTTTAACAATTTATTCAATATTCCAAATATGGTAACTTATTCCCAAAACCATAGCAGGTGTTCCAGAGTAAGTATTATCCAGCGATTTATGTAGTCTAACGAAATTGTAACATATAAAATGGAATGCTAGATCACATTGTAAATTCTAGATTTTCTTGGAGAATTCATTGGTAAATCTACTAAATCTTCTAATACTCATTCTCATTGAAAGGTTCTGGGTAGTACAATTTGAAAATGGATAGAGATATAGCTTTAATATAATGGCTAGACAGTAAAGATCTTGAAAAGTGGGAATATTTGGATGAAATTGAGCCAATAGTTAAATTTGACTACTTTCGCCCTATAGCATACAATACCAGCGTAATGCCTATATACGAATACATGTGCCCCAGTTGTAACTGCAAATTTGATTTGCGGCGTTCCTTCAGCCAAGCTGATGAAGCGGCATCCTGCCCCGCCTGTAATACAACCGCCAGGAAGCTCCTCTCCGCCTTCTCCGCCTCTTCAAAGAGCGCCGATGGAGATTCCATCTCCATACCTGGTATAGGAAGTAGTTGCAGCACTTGCTCCGCCACAAGCTGCGCCACCTGCAACCTGGGCAGCTAGCCTCATGCCCTCCGTCTCCTCAGCATGAAGAAACCCCCGATACCTCCAAGAAAAAGAGCCTCTGCAATAATCGCCCCAGCAATAAAGAGCGCTGCATCATAGAAGAAGCCCGCAGGGAACATCTTGATCAAATAATCGGTAGCCGGATTCAGCATCCAGGTATCGCTGGTGAAGAAAAGACGGTGGAACCCGAGGAAAAGCCAATCGAAATTGATCAGTGATGCCAACCCCACAACAACAATCAAGGCTATGGTAAGAATGCTACCCCCGACAACCCCCGTCAGCAACAAGGCTAAAAACCGTTTCCTCTGCCAAATGAAGCCACCGACAACAAATGCAGCAACGTAGCCCAATGCGACTACTTGAACAAGATAAAAAAGTCTTATCAAACCTTTGACATCCTTGAGATGGTCTACTTCACGCTGGTTGAATAGCTCATCGCCCTGCGGAGTCAAGACCGTGGTCTGAATCGGCTCGTCCTTCGAATTGAAGTAATGAATCAATTGCCGCGCTGCCACCCGTAAATCTTCATTGCTGATGCCAGTTGCTTCACTAATCTCATATTTATTGAATCCATATTCATACAATCCCATACTATTGACCGCCCAGCGCAGATTGCTGCTAAACAGAAGGGCAGGAATGCACAGGATGAAGACAATCGCTAAAAGAGCAACGATAATCCTCAAAGGCTTTCTTTCCACCATGCCCTCATGGTAGTGAAGCAAGCTCCAACTTGTCAATCCAAGAGCTTTGCTCGTATAATTCAGGCGAGAAGATTTCAAGAAAGGGACATAAATTGGATAGCTTCGATACCCTGGTAGATATTATAGCTAAGCTGCGCCGCCCTGATGGCTGCCCCTGGGATAGGGCGCAGACTCATCTCTCAGTCAAGAACAACCTGCTTGAGGAAAGCTACGAGGTTGTAGAAGCTCTCGATGCAGAAGATATGGGCAAGCTTTGTGAAGAACTGGGCGACCTGCTCATGCAGATCGTTTTTCACGCTCAGATGGCCAGCGAGCATGGGGATTTTACGATAGACGACGTAATTAGCGGCATCAATTCCAAGCTGATCCGTCGTCACCCCCATGTCTTCGGCGATGCCCAAGCCAAAACTGCCGGCGAGGTAGTGGCAAAATGGGATGCAATAAAGCGAGAGGAGGGCAAAAAAGGCGAATCAATCCTTAGCGGCATACCAAAAGAGATGCCTGCCCTGGCGTATTCACAAGCGGTTCAGCGCCGCGCCGCCCACGTCGGCTTCGACTGGGAGGAGGTGGAGGACATCCTCGACAAGCTCGCCGAAGAGGTAGCCGAGATTAAGAAGGCAACCGGGCATCAGCAAAGGGTACGGGAGTTTGGCGACTTGCTTTTCACCCTGGTCAACATCGCCCGCCGGCTCGACATTGACCTTGAGCCGGCACTGCGAGGGGCAAACGTGCGCTTCTATCGCCGCTTTTTCTATATGGAGGAGGTCTGCCAGAAGCGGGGCATTTCGCTTGAGAGCCTTTCCCTCAAGGAGCAGGACGCCCTATGGGACGAGGCGAAGAGGCATCTGGCTGATTAACCCCAGATTCGACACCCACTAGCAAATCAATTAAGATAGAGAGTGGGTGGAAGGAATAAAAAGTCGGGGCGAGAGGATTTGAACCTCCGACATCTCATCTGGTATTAATTACCTGTAAACCTCTCGACGGTGCCTAACTCGCATCACTCTAACTTCCTTGGCTTTGTCATCGATTTCGTAGATAATGCGATAGTCCCCAATCCGGATCCTCCAATCGCTTGCTGAGTCAGTGATCTTTCTACAACCCCTTGGTCTCGGATTTTCAGCCAGACCCTTGATATGGCTGACGACCTTCTGGAAATCCTCTGCTGACAAACGCTTAAGCTGCCTCTCAGCAGCCCGCTCAAGATAAACCTCATGCACCAGGGCTATACCCTTTAAGGAAATCCTCCAGTCTTGTGAACTTCAGCGGCCTCTGGCGCATCCTCTCAAGGGCCTTTACGTCTTCCATGTCCTCCAGGCGCTCTAACATCTCTCGATACTCATCAATATCCAGGATGACTGCCGCTGGCTTGCCGTTTCTCAGGATCACCTCGGGATTCCTCTTTCTATTCTTTGACGTCATGAATTTTTTGCCCCCTCAACCTTCGAACCCGCCACATAGAGCCAACTTTCGTTTTAAATATCCGAAAAATCGGGGCGAGAGGATTTGAACCTCCGACCTCAGCGTCCCGAACGCTGCGCGCTAACCAAACTGCGCTACGCCCCGTAAGCACTATTATAGTATACCCTTGCAACACTAACAACAAGCTGTCATCGCTCAATCGAAGTCCCCTCTCCCTTGAAGGTCGAAGACTCGCCTCTGGAGAGGAGAGGGTTAAGGTGAGGGTGAAGTTCAAGACGCAACTCCCCCTCCCTCTCCTTCCAGGTCGAAGACTCTTCGAGGAAGGCTACCTCCCACCAGATCGAAGACTCTTCGAGGGAGGGAGAGTTGGTTTCTCGACACCGTTCGTGGTGAGCCCGTCGAACCATGAACGACCCTTCGTTGAACTTAGGACAGGCTCTTCGACAAGCTTAGGGTGAACGGAACAACCATTGAAAACTGGAGCGTATGCTCCAGGCTACCCGATTGTATTTTCCAACTCCCTAGCATATGGTGCGAATGGCGATTACCTATCTGGGCGGTATCCCGACGCGTTCCTTGAAGCACACCGTACGTGATGCTATACTTAGAAACCTATGAAATACTGCGTGCTGATAATCGATGGTGCCGCCGACCGGCCTCTGCTCGAGCGCGACGGGAAGACCTGCCTCGAGCTGGCCCATACCCCCAATTTGGATATCATGGCAAGGGATGGACATGTCGGCCTGGTGCGGACAGTGCCGCCGGGAATGGAGCCGTCCAGCCATTGCGCCTGCATGTCCATACTTGGCTACGACCCACGGGTATACCATATCGGCAGGAGCGCCATCGAGGCGAAAAGCATGGGCATCCCAATCGATGAAGGTGATGTCCTCTTTCGCTGCAACCTGGTCGCCGTCCAGGATGGGAAGATGTTGGACTACAGCTCAGGCCACATAGGCAACACCGAAGCTCATGCCCTCATCGCCGCTCTGGGACAGGGCCTTGGCAACGACAAGATTCACCTTTACCCTGGCGTTAGCTACAGAAACATATGCAAGATAACGGGGGGTGACGATACCCTGCTTGCCACCTGCACCCCGCCGCACGATATTCCCGGCAAGCCCATCGGTGAATTTCTTCCCCAGGGACCAGGCAGCGAATTGCTGCGAGACATCATGGCACGTTCGGAAGATATATTGCGCGACCACCCGGTAAACCTGGAGCGAAGGGCTCGCGGCGAAACCCCCGCTACCATGGTCTGGCTCTTCTGGGGCAGCGGGAAGAACCCTGAACTACCGCCCTTTAAGGAGCTTCATAGCCTCGATGCCGCTATGACATCTGCAGTCGATCTCCTTCGAGGTCTGGCAAAATTGTCCGGAATAGAAAACCTTGATATCGCCGGGGTCACTGACGGACTGGACAACGATTACGCCGCCCAGGGGGCCGGTGCTCTCAAAGCTTTAGATAGATATGACCTGGTAGTTGTGCATATCGAAGCACCGGATGAAGCAGGACACGCTGGCTCTATCGAGGACAAAGTGGAGGCCATCGAGCGGGTGGACAGGGAGGTAGTGAGCCAGCTCGTCTCCTGGGATAAAGACGCTCTTCGCATACTAGCCATGCCAGACCACCCAACACCCATCGAGGTTCGAACCCATACCCCGGAGCCGGTTCCGTTCCTGCTCTGGGGCACGGGGTTTTCCAGCTCTGGCGCTGTGAGACTAACCGAGGCAGAGGCGAAAAGCACCGGCATTTTCATCGAGGAAGGGCATACAATCATCGATAAGTTGATAAAGGTACACTAACGTCAGGAGAATGTAATGGCGCGCATTGTGCAAAAATATGGCGGTAGCTCAGTAGCAAATGCGGAAAAGATCAAAACCGTGGCCCGCCGCATAGTAGCCACCAAGGAGAAGGACAACGATGTGGTGGTGGTCGTCTCCGCTATGGGAGATACTACCGATGAACTGGTCAGCCTCGCCCACCAGGTCAGTGAACACCCTGATGATAGGGAGCTTGACGTCCTCCTATCCACCGGGGAGACCATCTCCAGCACACTGCTGGCTATGGCGCTGGCATCCTTGGGTTATCAGGCGATCAGCCTCAGTGGTGCTCAGGCGGGCATCAGGACCACCGACGCTTACCGCAGGGCACGCATCGTTCGTGTTGAGTCACAACGCATCGTCAAAGAACTAAATAAGGGCAAGATCGTAATCGTTGCTGGTTTCCAGGGAATCACCCCAGATATGGACATCACCACATTAGGACGGGGAGGCTCCGATACCACCGCAGTGGCCATGGCTGCGAGCCTTGGAGCGCAGGTATGCGAGATCTATACTGATGTTGAAGGCGTCTACACCGCTGACCCACGCCTCGCACCTGATGCGCATAAATTGGACGAGGTCGGGTATGAGGAGATGCTCGAGCTTGCCACCTATGGTGCCAAGGTACTCCACCCCCGAGCGGTAGAGCTTGGGGAGCTTTTCAACATACCGATACTGGTAGCTTCCAGTTTTGTAGAAAGTCCAGGAACATTAATCCACGGAGGAGCAGATATGGAAGTGAGAAACAAGGTGCGAGGGATCGCACATGACCTGAGTGTAGCCAAGATCACCGTGCTCGGCGTTCCTGACCAACCGGGGATTGCCGCAGCCATCTTTGAGCCTCTAGGAAAAGAGAGCATCAGTGTGGACACCATCGTCCAGAACGCCAGCGTGGAGCGGGTCACTGACCTGACCTTCACCGTTGCCAAAAGCGATCTGGATAAGGCAATGCAAGTTGTCGAGCCCATAGCCAAGTCTATCGGAGCCAGAGGGTGCGTTGCCGATGCCAAGCTGGGCAAGGTAAGCATTGTGGGCACTGGAATGCAGAATACACCAGGCTATGCGGCAAGAATGTTTCGCACCCTTTACGATGCAAACATAAACATCGAGTTGATATCAACATCGGAGATCAGGATCACATGCATCATCGACGAGGCGCTGGTGCGCGATGCCGTTGCCGCTCTGCACATAGCCTTCGAGCTGGACAAAGAGTAATAAGAGAGGATTTGACAAGCCTTTGTAAATAAATAAGGGCAGAATTATAATCTGCCCTTATTTATTTTCTGATAATCTGCTAGGCTGCGACTACTTCCTTGACCTCGGGCACGTGCTCCTTCAGAATCCGCTCAATGCCATTAGTGAGGGTCATGTTACGCATAGCGCACCCGCTACAGGCGCCGATAAGTTTAACCGTAACCACGCCATCGTTGACATCAATCAGTTCCACACCGCCGCCATCTGCCTCCAATTGGGGCCTGATCTTATCGAGGATCTCCTCAACCTTATCTCGCATCATCTTTCCTCCAAATTTCCCAGCTTTGCTCCATTTTAACATGTTATGGTTATATTGTCAATAAAGATGTAACTATTCACATGTATTGACCTACCTAACCGCCCTTAAATGCAATTATGGGGTGCACCGTTTATAACCCCATGCGTAGGTTCGTTCAATCGAACGCCCCTACTACTGCGTCGCCACGGAGAGGCGACGCTACGTCCCGCTTCTTTATTCCCTTCGCGCTCAATTCCTGTAGTTGCCTGATTCATCAGGCTAAAGTTACTCAATCCTTCAAAGAAAGATGGGTAATTACACTGGTCAATGGTTAGGTTGGAGCCCTTCAGTTGAAGGGCTCCAACCGCACCTGGAGCGGATGCTCCAGGCTACCCTGTAAGAACTCCCGTTGACCCTGAGCACAGGCCACCCGTTTACTTTCCCCCTCCCTCTCCTTCTAGGTCAAAGACGAAGTTCTCTGTCCAAATCTCCAGACCATCTTGACAATTGGCTCAACAATATGAGTATAATCATTAAAACCCTCCGGAGGTATTTGTGGAGCTTCTTGCGGTAATTATACCCACCTATAATGAAGCAAAAAACATCGAGGCTCTCATCCCCGAAATTCATGCTGCGCTTAAAAGCGACTACACCACTATAGTCGTTGATGATAACTCGCCTGATAAAACACAAGCTGTAGTTGAACGACTCTCTGCTGCCTACCCCATAAAACTCGTCTCACGACCACGGAAACTTGGCCTTGCCTCAGCGGTAATTGATGGTATGAACTCGCTTCCGGCAGATGCTTACATCGTCATGGATGCCGACTTTAGTCACCCACCTGAGATGCTCCCGAAACTACGAAGTGAAATTCAAATACATGACCTCGTAGTAGCATCACGCCATGTCAAAGGAGGAAGCGCCGCAGGCTGGCCACTAAAGCGCAGGCTCATTTCACGTGCTGCCATAATGTTGGCGCGCCCGTTGACGCCAATTAAAGATACGACATCTGGCTTCTTCGCTATACGCCGTGAATGTCTTCAGAACACTAAGATTACGCCATTGGGCTTCAAAATTGGCCTCGAATACTTTGTAAAGGCTGATTGGAAGAGCTTTATCGAAGTGCCTTTCGTTTTCACCGACAGAAGGCATGGCGACAGCAAGCTAAGTACGCGAGAATTTGGCGCTTACTTCAGACAGCTATACCACCTCTACGCATATAGCTTCTTCCGACTTTTAAGATCACTTGTGTCCATAGCATCGCGCAAACAGAGGTTTAACGAGGCTAACTACGACTGGATTAGCTGGTACAGGGGCAATCCGATACAGAAGTGGTGGAAAAAAACCCTGACTCAAAAAGCCCTCAAGCTTGCCAGCCTATCACAGGCAGAAAAGGTTCTCAATATCGGCTGTGGAAGCTCGCCAATGATAACCCTCCTTGGTAATGGTAGCATAGGCATAGACACAAACATAATCAAATTAAGCTTCATGCGCAAGCGCAGTACAGCGTCATTCCTAAACATGGACGCATACTCACTGGCGTTCAAAGACGATTCAGTCGACCAAGTGTTCTGCATTGAACTGGTAGAACATCTCAGCAATCCCAGACTTGCAATAAGCGAAATCTCACGAGTATTAAAGCCACATAGCACCGCCGTTATTGCAACACCCGACTACGGGACATTTCGGTGGAGAATAATCGAAAAGGTGTATTCTATAGCCATGCCATACGGCTATGCATCTGACCACATTACAAAGCTGACAAGAGAAAGCCTCGTACAACTCTGTAAGCAGCACAAATTGACTCATATCGGAACGGAATACGTGCTTGGTGCAGATATGGTACTGCTGTTCCAAAAGGATTCACACTATAGCGCGAGCATGGTATAACCATATTGGCCGCTCCGAGATGATACTGAGGTCACAAAAGTTGTAAGCGACCACTTCAGCAAACTCCTCCCTTTCCCACTTGACAACTGGCCAAAGTGCATTAAAATATTGCAAAACAGGAGAGGCAGCCTGATGAGCTATCAGACCAGCGAAGCAAAGCTAAGGCGGCAACGTACTAGAGAGGCCATCGAACTGGCAATGCAAGGTCGATGGGAAGAAGCAATTACCGCTAATAATAGCGTCATTGGTATCTTCCCAAACGATATAAATGCCTACAATCGGCTGGGCAAGGCCCTAACCGAGTTGGGACGGTATGATGACGCCATGGAAGCCTACAGCCGAGCCCTGGATATTGAGCATAATAACAGCATCGCCCTGAAAAACCTCCGGCGATTATCCCTACTAAAAGAGGCGCAGCCAGCGCCGGGAGGAGGCAACCACACAGCTTCCCCCGAGATCTTCATCGAAGAGTCGGGTAAGGCAGCGGTGACCAGGCTCGAGAAGCTGGCCTCGGAGGATGTGCTGGCTAAGATCGCCGCAGGCGACCAAGTCTACCTGAGACCAAAGGGGCAAGGCCTTATGGTAGAGAACAAGATGGGTGAGTATCTTGGACAGCTTCAACCAAGGATCGGGGTCCGCCTCGCCAAAATGATCGAAGGGGGCAACGGATATACAGCAGCAATCGCCAGGTCGGCAGATAATGAAGTAAAGGTGATTATCAAGGAGGTATTCCAGCATCCCAGCCAGGCAGGAATCCCCTCCTTCCCAGCCCAGGATTATAGTGGCTTCCGAGCATATATTAAGGACAGCATACTGAAGTACGAACTTGACGACGACGAAAGTGTTGACAACGGAAGTTATCACCTGGAATGGTCGGAAGAAGGAGAGACTTTAGCTGAAGGCGGCACTACTTTGGCCGATGTTGTTGATAAGAACGATGAGGACAAGGATCCCTTCTCCAGTAGCGAAAACTCCCATTAGCACCAATGAGCCACCTGCAGTCGCACACTCTCGCCATTCTTAACCCCGCAATCATGTCCCTATTCACCCTCACCCTTCGACAAGCTCAGGATGAACGTAATAAGTCCTCCCTCCCTCTGGGAGGTATCCTTCCGAGGAAGGAGAGGGAAGGACAGCCTCACCTCCACCCTAGCCCTCCCCTCGCCATAGGCGAGTCCTTCTAGGAAGGACCTTCAAGGGGGAGGGGATAAAAAGGGAGTGGTAAGGTGGGTTCCATTTCATTTCACCCACCATACTTATGCTATCATAGGCTTGTCCACATTCAATCTAGGGGCGTTTAGCTGAACGTCCCTACGCAACAGGTTGCAAACGGCGTTGCCCAGCAACATACTCCATAGCCGATGTATATAACTTTGCCCTTTGACTAGCCCAGCAAAGCATGCTATTCTTACCCTAAGAAAACCCGTATAAACACACAGGCATTGGAGGTCCTGATGGACATCGGAATCGTTAAGCCGATCGAAATCGAAGAAGAGATGAAAGGCTCATATTTGGATTATGCGATGAGCGTTATCGTCTCACGTGCCCTGCCGGATGTCCGTGATGGCCTGAAGCCGGTACAACGAAGGATCCTCTATGCTATGGAGGAACTGGGAGTACGTCACAATACTGCCTATAAAAAGAGTGCCCGCATCGTTGGTGAAGTGCTTGGCAAATACCATCCCCACGGCGATGCTCCAGTGTATGAAGCTATGGTAAGACTGGCTCAGGACTTCTCCATGAGATACACGCTCATCGATGGACAGGGGAATTTTGGCAGTGTGGATCAGGACCCCCCAGCGGCGATGCGCTACACCGAGGCTCGTCTCTCCCAGATTGCCCAGGAGATACTGGTAGACATCGATAAGGAGACGGTGGACTTTACACCAAACTTCGACGACTCACTCAAGGAACCCGCCATTCTCCCTGCCAAGCTCCCCAACCTGCTGTTGAACGGTGCCGCAGGGATTGCCGTGGGCATGGCGACAAACATCCCGCCACACAATATCGGTGAGATATCAGATGCTATCTGTTACCTTATCGATAACCCCGAGGCCGCACCGGAGGAGCTCACCGATTTCGTCAAAGGCCCCGATTTCCCCACCGCAGGCATTATTCTCGGTCGTGAAGGCATCAACAATGCCTATGCAACAGGCAGGGGTAAGATAGTAATCAGGGCCAAAGCCGACATTGAGGAGATGTCCAAGGGGCGCCATCACATCGTGGTCACCGAGCTTCCCTATCAGACGAACAAGGCAACTCTGGTGGAGAGAATCGCCGAGCTAGCCAAGGGAAAAAAGATCGAAGGGATCAGCGAGCTGCGTGATGAATCGGACAGGCACGGGATGCGCATTGTAATCGAATTAAAGCGAGAGGCCCAACCAGAACAGGTCTTGAACAACCTCTATCGGCATACAGCAATGCAGTCAGCATTCTTCGTCAACATGCTGGCCCTGGTCGATGGGCAGCCGAGGGTGCTCAGCCTGAAAACGGTGCTTCAGCAGTATATTAAATTCCGTCAGGAAATAATCGTCCGCCGCTCCCAGTATGAGCTCCGCCGTGCTAAGGAGAGGGCCCATATCCTGGAAGGGCTCAAGATCGCCCTTGACAATCTAGACCGCATTATTGACACCATTCGCCGCTCCCAGAGCGCAGAGTCGGCGCGGAAGAACCTAATGAGTTCCTTTAATTTGACCCAGGTTCAAGCACAAGCCATATTGGATATGCAGCTAAGGCGCCTCGCCGCTCTGGAGCGCAAAAAGGTCACTGATGAGTATACCGAGGTTCTGAAGACCATTGCCTATCTTGAAGACCTCCTGGCCAACCCGAGGAAGGTTCTCTTTCTCATTAAACAGGATATCAGCGAGCTGAAGGAAAAATATGGCGACCCGCGGCGAACGGAGATCATCGAGGAAGAGCCCACGGAGTTCAGGGAAGCTGACCTCATCACCCACCGCAGGGTGGTTCTCACCCTTACCAATAGAGGATACATCAAGCGAATGCCCTGTGAAAGCTACAGGGTTCAGACGAGGGGAGGAAGGGGTGCCACAGGTACCCGCGAGACAGAGGGTGTGCATCGTCTTCGGACCGCCGATACCCATGACACTGTACTCTTCTTCACCGACCGGGGAAGAGTATTCTCCCTCAAATGTTACAAAATACCAGAGGATACCTCCCGAACCACCAAGGGAACACCACTGGTCAAATTGCTCTCACTGGACGAGAGGGAGCAGGTGACCGAGATTCTGCCCATATCGAGCTTTGTGCCAGATAGCTTCGTAGTGATGGCCACCCGCTCAGGACAGATTAAGAAGACCGCTCTTGAGAAGTTCGCCTCGGTAAGAAGTAACGGGCTCATCGCCAACAAACTCAGAAAAGAGGATGAGCTGGTGGCTGTAAGGATGGCTCGCTCAGAGGACGATGTCATTGTAGTAACGGAAAAAGGACAGGCGATCAGGTTCGTTGTCGCCACCCTCAGAGCCGCCTCCCGCTCTAGCGGTGGGGTGCGCGCCATCCAACTGACCCCTGGAGACCGTGTGGTGGCAATGGACATCACCTCACCTGAGGCTTACCTGTTGGTCGTCACTACAAATGGCTATGGCAAGTGCACCCTGTTGACACGGTACCGCCCCCAGACTCGCGGCGGCATCGGGATAAAAAGCATCAGCATCAGCTCGAAGTCTGGAGGTGTTGCCGCAGCGCGCGTTGTTGAACCGTCCTCCGGTGAGCTAATGATCCTTTCCGCTAAGGGAGTCATCATCCGCTTGAAGACGGACATCATCCCAATTCAGGGCAGAATTAGAAAAGGGGCCAGCCTGATGAAACTGGATGAAGGGGATGAGGTAGCCTCCATCGCAACTTTTAGCCAAAGCCCCCCTTAACCGAGTGGGGCAGTATTGGCCAGTTCCTTTGAAGGCCCGCTTATAGGCTTTATGCCCCTATTTGCTGTCATGTATACCGTAGGGATCCCTCCCTTACATCCACACCAAGGCTGTCTAAAAATGTAGTTGCCCATCCTTCTTTGAAGGATTGGGGCGGCCATGCCTGATGAATCAGGCAACTACAGGAATTGGGGATAGAAGTAGGGTGGGTGAAATGAAATGGAACCCACCTTCGTAGGTTGAAATGTAAATGGTGGGTTCCGCCCTTCCGCCGAAGGGCTGCACCCACCCTACTACGCATTACTATCCATGTAGGGGCGTTCGGCCGAACGCCCTTCACCCTCTCCCTTCAAGGGGTAGGGGATAAGATTCCAGTATGGGTAGCCTGGAGCATCCGCTCCAGGCATGGTTAGAGCAGATGCTCAAACCTAACCATTGACCAATTTATTGGGCCAGCCATGCCTGATGAATCAGGCAACTACAGGAATTGCGAGCAGATGCTAACACCGTTCGTGGTGAGCCCAACGCCTTTCGTGGTGAGCCTGTCGAACCTCGCCATAGGCGAGTCTTCGACCTCAAGGGAGAGGGGACAAAAAGGGAAATGACAGAGCCATCCGCAAATTGATATAATAGGTCCAGTTTGGAGGATAGAAATGGTGCAGTTTCGTCGCGATTGGATCGAAAACATCGATAGCATGCAACGGGAGATGGAGCAGCTACTAGACCAGTTTGCCACCCGCAAACCACCGTTAATTCGCTTCTCCCCACGCGCCTGGGAGCCAGCTATTGACATGTATGAGACCCCACAGGAAGTGGTGGTCCTGGCAGAGCTGGCCGGGTTGAGACAGGAGGATATCGACATCACCGTGCATGCTAAAACCCTGGTAATCAGGGGAGAGAGAAGAGAGAGCCAGGAGGGTAACAAGAGAACCTATTATCAAATGGAGATACCCAGGGGTCACTTTGAAAGAGGTATCCTGTTACCAGTGGAGGTGGATACCGACCAGGCGAAGGCTTCTTACCATGATGGCATTTTGGAGATCGTACTACCAAAGCGCGTGGATGAGCAAATCCGTAAGGTTGACATCCGTACCGCTTAGGTCGGGAAAAGGAGAAAGCCATGATAAGTGTAAGTGAAGAAGAACGGAACCCGCCTGAGAAGCCCTCCATTCCCGAGGAACTACTTATCCTCCCTAGCAATGATGCCGTGCTATATCCTTCGATGATCGTCCCCCTGTCAACAGGTGACGAAAAAACGGTGAAGCTCATTGATGAGGCTATTGCCGGGGATAAAATGGTTGCCATATTCGCCAAGCGACCCGATGAAGAGAAAAAACTCTATGACGTGGGCACTGCGGCCAGTATCGCCAAGATGTTCAAGATGCCTGATGGCTCAATTAATGCCTTTATTCAAGGTATTCAGAGAATTCGCCTCAAGGAGATAATTCAAACGGAGCCTTATCTCAAGGGGAAGGTTGAGGCGCTCGAGGATGAGGCGGTGGAAGAGACCACGGAGCTTGAGGCCCTGGCAAGAAACCTGACCGATCAGTTTCAACAAGTGGTCTCCCTGGCCCCTAATCTGCCCATAGAACTGGGCATCGCCGCCGCGAATATACCCGGGCCCGGCAGCCTCGCCGACTTCATAGCCGCCCACATCAACATCGAACTTGAGCAGAAGCAGGAAGTCCTTGAGACGCTCAACGTCGTCGAGCGATTCAAGAAGCTAACCGCCTTCGTCAACAAGGAGCTGGAGATACTGGAGCTGGGAAGCAAGATTCAGTCCCAGATGAAGCAGGAGCTGGATAAGACACAGCGTGAGTTCTACCTCAGGGAGCAGCTCAAGGCGATCCAAAAGGAGCTGGGAGAGACGGATGAGCGCACCGTTGAGATCAATGAACTCACGGAGGCCATCGACAAGGCACAGCTTCCAGCGGAGGCTCAAAAACAAGCGGAGCGGGAGCTCGATCGCCTGGCCAAGATGCCCCCTGCCGCCGCGGAGTACACCGTCTCCAGGACATACCTCGATTGGCTCATCAACCTGCCCTGGGCAAAGAGCACCGAGGACAGTGCCGATATCGACCAGGCGCGGCGGGTGCTCGACGAGGACCACTACGACCTGGACAAGGTGAAGGAGAGAATCCTGGAGTATCTGGCGGTGCGCCAGCTAAACAAGGATATGAAAGGCCCCATCCTGTGCTTCGTCGGCCCACCTGGAACGGGAAAGACCTCGGTGGGGCAGTCCATCGCCCGCGCACTGGGAAGGAAGTTCATCCGTCTGTCTCTGGGGGGCATAAGGGACGAGGCTGAGATCCGTGGCCACCGCAGGACTTATGTCGGAGCGCTCCCCGGCAGGATCATCCAGTGGATTCAACGCGCTGGCTCAAACAACCCTGTTTTCATGCTCGACGAGGTGGACAAGGTAGGCATGGACTTTCGCGGCGACCCCACAGCAGCGCTGCTCGAGGTGCTCGACCCGGAGCAGAACTTCTCCTTCTCCGACCACTACCTGGACGTCCCTTTCGACCTGTCCAAGGTGATGTTCATCACCACCGCCAATATCATTGACCCCGTCCCGCCAGCGCTGCGGGACCGGATGGAGGTGCTGGAGCTACCGGGGTATACCGAGTTGCAGAAACTCAATATCGCCAAGCCTTACCTCATTCCCAGGCAGCTCAAGGAGAACGGGCTGAGCGAGGGGAAGCTGCAGTTTACCGATGATGCGATACTCGCCATAATAAGAAGCTACACCCGTGAGGCCGGGGTGAGAAACCTGGAGCGGGAGATCGGCTCCATCTGCCGCAAGGTGGCAATGAAGGTGGCTCAAGGGCACAAGAGGAAAATCACCATCACCCCTAAAAAGCTCCCCCAGTATCTCGGTCCTTACAAGTTCCGCTACGAGGTTGCCGAGAAGGGCGATGAGGTCGGCGTGGCCACCGGTCTAGCCTGGACACCCGTCGGCGGAGACATTCTCTTCATCGAGGCTACCCTCGTTCCGGGAAAGGGGAACCTCATACTCACCGGCCATCTGGGCGACGTAATGCAGGAGTCAGGGAGGGCAGCGGTCACCTACGCCCGCTCCCTGGAGCAGCGGGAACTGAAAGAGGGGGATAAAGGCTTCTACGAAAAGAGCGATATCCACATCCACATACCCGCCGGTGCCATCCCCAAGGATGGCCCTTCGGCCGGCGTCACCATGGCGGTAGCCCTGGTCTCGGCGATAACCGAGAGACCGGTGAGGAAAGACATAGCCATGACCGGCGAGATCACACTGCGGGGAAAGGTGTTGCCCGTGGGCGGAGTCAGGGACAAGGTGCTGGCCGCCCACCGCGCCGGCATAAAGAAGATAATACTGCCCAAAGAGAATAATGAGAAGGACCTTGAGGAGGTGCCCCAGCAGGTCAGGGACGAGATTGAGTTCATCCCCGTCGAGCGCATCGACCAGGTGCTGGAAGCAGCGCTAAAGTAAGTGTGTTCAGGCAGGTGGGCAATAAGTCCTCCCTCCCTCGCCGGGCAACAACCAATCCTCCCTCCCTTGAGGGAGGGATCCTTCCTCGGAAGGAGAGGGAAAGGGAATAAAATGGGGAGTCCAGAGGGGTATCCCCTCTGGCGGGGGCACGGGGGTGTCCCCCGGTAAAACATATCAGGGCGGGTGGGTGGGCAAAATACATTAGAAAGGACTGCCATGAAACTCATCTTCATTCACGGCTCAGGAAGCTGCAAAGAAGCCTGGCACTACCAAACAAAACACTTCCCCGATGCCGATGCCCTCGACCTCCCCGGCCACCCCGATGGCGAGCCCTGCACCAGCATCGAGGGCTATGTAGACTGGCTCAAAGGATACATCCAGCAGAAGGGCTATCGTGATGTTGTCCTGGCCGGCCACTCCCTCGGTGGCGCCATCGCCCAGCTCTACGCCCTGAAGTACCCCGACGACCTCAAGGGGCTGGTCCTCATCGGCACCGGTGCCAGGCTGCGCGTCCATCCCATGTATCTTGAAGAGCTGGAGAAGGCTAAAAGCGACCCCAGTGCCTTTGCGCAGATGCGAGAAACGGGGATGGAGAATATCGACCCGGAGCTCAAGGAACTGCTGAAAAAGAGGGCTCTGGAGGTCGGCGCGGAGGTGTTTCTCAACGACATGCTGTGCTGCGACAGGTTCGACATCATGGACCGCGTCCATGAAATCAAGCTGCCCACGCTGGCTCTTTGTGGCACTGAGGATGTCATGACACCGCCGAAATACATCAAATACCTCGCCGACAAAATAGCCGGCGCCACGGAGGTGATAATACCCGGGGCCACCCACAATGTCCCCATCGAGAAACCCGATGAGGTCAATCAGGCCATCGCCGATTTCCTGCAGAGCATTCCTTCTTAGGGACGCCAGCCATCGCCAGCAAACCGCCCCACGGCGGGCCGAATAGGTAATGAGGCGCGCCGAGGCCAACGCCGTTCGTGGTGAGGCCAACACCGTTCGTGGTGAGCCCGATGCCGTTCGTGGTGAGCCCGTCGAACCATGAACGGCCCTTCGACAAGCTCAGCAACTGTGTTAAATGTCAAGAGCATGGGCCGAAAATATGAGAATCAACATGGTGCCAGGGTGTATGATGTTTAAGTACAGCGTTCAGGATTGTGAGAAGCTTGCGCATGCAAGCGGTAATG
>Ga0315532_1000488_pt1 | contig 31571 bp, 19 predicted proteins | sample SalMarWE160370MG_FD_203082 | JGI IMG/M metagenome (GOLD analysis project Ga0315532, IMG submission 203082) | Salt marsh sediment microbial communities from the Plum Island Ecosystem LTER, Massachusetts, United States - Salt Marsh Sediment WE1603-70 ...
GCGACGGGATCTGGTGACGATGATAGGTCTGGATGGCGAGATACGTCCCGTTGTCGATCAGCACTTCGTCACCAGCCTTCATTTTAACCAGATCCCTGAAGTGTGCTTCGCCAAACCCAATCATCACCAGGTCGCCGACCACTCCGGCGATGTAAAGCACATGCCCGGCGGCTGCGCCGCTCATTAAGGTTATTGTGTTCCCCTGGAGATTCCCATCCGGCATTTTCTCGAGCTTTACTGCTGCCGGCATTTCCCCCCCACTGTCAGCCAGTCTCGCCGGCATCGATACCATCGTGCCCAAATCTGTAATATCTTTGGACTTCAGCACCTTACTGATCTTCACCCTGTGCTGGACCCTTTCGCGCAAGAGGGACTCGGGAGGATTTGCCCCGAGGTAGCCCGGAACCGTCCAGAAGTCCTTGAAGTACTCGGGGTCCCACTTGAGCACATTGTCCAGGAACATGGCCAGGATCCCCGTGTAGGCAAGAGCGGTTCTTTCTGCGCTGAACCATGCTTTCGGCGGGAACCCCATCCGGGTGACCTCAGCGAGCGCTTCACGCTCCTCGTTGTTGAGGCCGCTATACATGTCACCGCTGCCGCCGGGGTCTATTGCGTCAACAATAGATGCGAACTTATTGCGCAGTACCCTGAAGGCATGACCCTGCGCCGTGAACATGTAGGGGATGCTCATGGGCGACCCTTGAACGAATGGCACCCCGCCGTCCCAGACGCCGGGGCAGTTCTCCAGACAGGCGAATGTCCTGAAAGCTCCGCCGCTTCCGCCATAGGCATAGCCATAGGGACGGTGCGTGCCGTACATAACGGCGGCCAGTACCCGCGAGTACCTGGCCGCTGCGGCGCTGGCTCGATAGCCAGTGATGGTGGTATCATCAACAGTAAACATGTCTGTCTTGCCCTGGTTCGACTCCACGAGGTAGGCGCCGCTCTCTATGGCGAAGGGAATCGGGTCAGGTAGTGTTGTAGCTGCGGGCGCATTAATCGCAGCAGTCTCTATGCCCGGAATCGGCAAGAGCAGATGGAAGAACCTTCCTTCGTAGCGTTCTGCCGGCGGGAAGTAGAAGGAGAACCGAGTTTCGGTGCCTTCGAACCCGCCGTGGACATAGCGATGGCGAACCGGCTTGTCCCTCCATTCATCGATGTCTACATAAGGGGTGTCAAACATTGAGTCCCTCGACCCGGCAGGAAAACCCATCTTGCTGACCTTATCCATCCTATAAATCCTCCCCTTTTAATTTTTATTGATTAATTTGCTAACCTTCTTCATAGGGTGCATAATCAATTTATTGATAAATCATTATTCTATCATGTTCAATTACTCGGATAACGATTTCTAAGGCTGGTGGTCAAATACCTATCCGCACAGGGTCGTCCAGCCCTAAGATTATCGACTCACAAATGCTTGTTCAGCCAGGCAAGTATATCACTTTGTACTTCGTCGCGGTTAGTTTCGTTCAACAGTTCGTGGTGCGCTCCCGGGTATATTTTGAGCGTAACTTGCCGTATGCCCAATGCTTGATAACGTTCCACAAGCGCCCTTATCGAAGTTGTGTTCTCTCCCGCCGCCCGATCTAGCTCACCGGAAATCACATAAATTGGCAGGTCCTTGGGGATGCGGGCTTCATTTTCCGGCTTCCAGCCTTCCTGAATTGCCCGAAACATGTCAAGTACAAACCCGCGCGTAAAGGTGAAGCCACACCAGGGGTCGTCAATGTATTTCTGCACTTCAGCTTTATCCCGCGTAAGCCAATCAAATTGTTGGAGAGTACGCGGGCCAGCCGGCCTCTGGTGTTCCTCCCTGGATTTTGCCTCAAGCTTAGAAATGACCAAGTCCAGGTCTGTTCTCGCTCCAGACGACCCGCAAAGCACAACACCGTTGAGTCTATTGCCCCACCGTTGGATGTAATGCTGAGATATTAAGGATCCCATACTGTGGCCAAATAGAAAGACTGGCAAGCTGGGATTTTCCTTCTTAATGATATCGGTAAGTTGTTTGGCGTCTCTGACGATTCCGTTCCAGCCATCCTCCCCGGCAAACCCCGCCTTCTCCACAGTTACGGCAGTTTTCCAATGCCCGCGGTGGTCGTTGGCATAGACTATGTAGCCGGCTCTATTAAGGAATTTAGCTGGACGTTCATAGCGCAGACTGTGTTCCGCCCCACCGTGGGCGATCTGTACCACGGCTTTGGGCTGAACTCCCGGCAGCGGCACCCATTTACGCACAAAGACCTTAAATCCATCCGGGTCGGTAAAGGTGAATGTAATGTCTTGCATCGGTTGTGACATGGTAATATCTCCTTTGATGCATCTACAAGTTGTGTGAACCACTTATTACTACTTGCGAAATTGGTTTTCTATCAAACCTCTTATTCGAGTTAGCGGCAAAACGACACATTGAGGCTCCTTTCATTATAGCATCAGACTCTCCGTAAGAGCAGCAAGAACCCTTGGCCGTGTGGGATGCAGTTAGTACAATTCGAAGACAAGTGATGCCGGACAAGACTATGTCACTTTTCGATGGACTGTGCCTCACTAACCAAAACAAGCGATTGTTACCTAACACGTTACCAGGTTGTGATATTTCATCTCTTACCTTTCGGCTACATGAACCGCTCAAAGCCATCTTTCTTGGCCTCTAAGTGTCACTAATGTACTGGACACCGCACAAGCTTAATTTGACATCAAGGCAAAACATAGTTGAAATACGGCGGCACATAGGTAAAATCAAGTCGAGAGGAATAGGGGGAGCACAGTTAGAAAGCATCTTCCCAAAAGTAGATATATCCAAGGTATATTCGTTCTGGCCGGATGTGTTTGTCCGGTTGGTCAGGGGAAAGGCCTGGGGAATGACTGCCTGCGAGTTTCATTCCCGGTATAGAAGGGCGGCAGCATAGGGTAAAGGCAATTCGTCCTGATTTATGCCGGGGCTTTTCCTTGATGTTGTTGTGTGGGGCATTAGCATGCCGGGTGATGCCTTTCGAGTCTTGATCAATCCCAGGCTGAGGCTGGCTGGGGCGATATCTATGGATAAATACGCCTGTTGAGGAGGTTATTTTACAGCTTTCGTTGATAAGCCGAGGGGGCAGCGAAGGGAAGATTAGTAGCTGCCTCTTTTTATGCCCTTTTGGACGTTGTCGAATCATAAACTTTGTGGTCAATAATATGCAGGCTAGGGGAAAATACAAGAACAGCAATGAAAGGAGGTAGTGACTATATGAGTGTGTGAAACATGAGTTGTCAGAAGTCAAGGTAATGTAAAGGAGGTGATTGATGATACAAAAAAGGAAGGTTTTAGCGTTGGTAGTATGTTTGATGATAGTAGGTCTGATCGCCAGCCTGATAAGCGGCTGTGCTCCAAGCGGAAATGGTGGAAATGGGGATGGGGATGGGGACGGAGCGGTACAACCACAATACGGAGGGGTTCTTAACGTCTACACGCAAGCGGATCCTGTTGGCTGGGACGATGCCGTCGGTAACTGTCCTCATTATAATGTCCCGGGCTGCTACCAGACCCTCTTTTCAGGCGACTGGTCAAAAGGGATAGCTGGTGGTTACGGAACTAAAGAGGCTGATTGGTTTATTGCCGGTGACGTTAACCGCCTGGAAACCGTGACTGGTAGGATAGCCGACAGCTGGGAACTAGGAGAGGATTACATAACTTTCCACCTGCGTGATGGGGTGAGATGGGAAGACAGGTTCCCGACTAATGGGCGGGCGGTTACCGCCGATGACGTTGTTGTCTCTATTAACCGCCACACGGAAGAAGGAGCCTATCTCAGGATGGGTTACCCGGCACTGGCTGCGGCTATGAGCGCATCTAAAGTCGATGAGAGCACGGTGCGCATCGACTGCACAGCCGAGGAGATGCCTGAGCTCCTATCCATGATAGATTTCATGTACATTTTCCCTGCGGATGTAATTGAAACTTTCGGTGACATGAATGACTGGGAGAGGGCCATTGGCACCGGTCCATTCTATGTCAAAGAGTACGTGGCTGGAAGCCAGACCTACCTTGAGAAAAATCCCGTTTACTGGGAGACAAACCCTGTCGTCGGTAGTCCTGGCTACGGCGACCAGTTACCCTATCTGGACGGCGTACGTAGACTCATCCAACCAGACCCATCTACACAGGACTCTCTATTTACTACCGGCCAGGTTGACATTACTATGGTTGAATATGACAGAGCACAAGCGTTGATTACCCTGCCTGGGGTGAAATATGTTAAGTGGTTCACCTCTTCCGCCAAAGCGGTGATATGTATGAGGACAGATGATGAAGACAAGCCCTATAGCGACTTGAGGGTGCGACAGGCGCTCATGCTGGGAATAGACCACCAGAAGATAGTCGACGAATTATACGGTGGCGAGGGCGAATACCTGTACTGGCCTGTATCTGACTGTAAGGAGTATCACGGTACTTATCTGGAACTGGAAGATTACCCGGACGAGCCAGTGTCAGGGCCAGAGGCAATTTCGGTGAAAGACCTCTACACGTACAACCCCACCAAGGCCCAAGAGCTTTTGGATGACGCTGGCTACTCGGACGGGTTCAAGGCTGAGATTTTAGTCTGGAATCTTCCCATTTATCTTGACCAGTTACAGGTGGTCGCGGCTATGTGGGCAGACATCGGAGTGGACTTGACAATCAAACCTGTAGATTATGCCACTATCAGTGTAAGAATGTATTACCGTAATTATGAGGACATGATGTATTTCGGAATGGCTGGCGCGGGCACTTACTTTAAGGGGACAGAGTGGTATGGTAACAGCATGTGGAACGGAAGCTATATCAATGACCCGGTCCTAAACGACTACCGTGACCAGATGATAGCAGCCTGGCCTGATGAAGAAGAGATGGACAGCATTCACCGACAACTGCTGCCCTATCTCCAGGAGCAGTGCTACGTTATACAGACGGCGGGATGGGATACGTACACCATCTGGTGGCCATGGGTCAAAAACTACAGTGGGGAGGGGTCGCTCGGCTTCTACAAATTACTCAACAACGGTTTCGGAGGTTTGACACAATACATCTGGATAGACCAAGACCTCAAAGAATCGATGGGTTACGGCGACTAGAGAGCTTTGCCAGTGTGACTTACCCCTCTTTCCCCATTTTGGGGAAAGAGGGGTAAGGTGGCTAAAGTACAGTCTTCCGCACAATTTCGTATAAAACCCTCTCCCTTCGGGGGAGAGGGTTCATTTTTCCCTTTCTCTAGCTCTCTTCCGCCAGGGAAGAGAGAATCATAATAGTTTATGCAGTTAACTATATTATCGTCCTGGATAATCTCAAGAGCCGTGAAGTAGAGCATGTAAAGGTGGAAGCCAAAAGGCTTGGGATAGGACTTGTTTTCCTCCCACCTTACTCCCCGACCTGAGCCCGATAGAATACACCTTGAACAGGGTTATCTCAACAGCCTTCGTAAGGCACGTGAATGACATGAGAACATTATAAAGGAGCTGATGCGTCACTAAGGTGCTGGACGGGGACGGCATCTTGACACGAAGGCAAAATACAGGTAAAATATATATATAATAGAAGGGGGGCATAGTTGGAAGGCTCACTTCCCGAAGTAGCAATATCGAAAGCGCATTCGTTCTGGCTCGATGTTTTTATGCGACTTGCCAGAGAAAAGCGTCTGAGAATGCCCGACCTGGGGTGGCATGGTCAGCATAGAAGGGCAGATCTATGTGGTTATGCCACCCCATCTTGCTTTGTTGCCAGGGCTTTTCCTGGCTATTGTTGTTTGCTCATCAATATGCCGGGCGACGCTTTTCCCCGCCTGACCGACCCAGGCTGAGGCAAGCTGGGACGATATCACTCAAAGGAGGTAGTGACTATGAGAGTGTGAAACATGGGTAGTCAAAGGTCAAGGTAATGTAAAGGAGGTGATTGATGATACAAAAAAGAAAGTTTTTATCGTTGGTAGTATGTTTGATGGTCGTAGGTCTGATCGCCAGCATGATAAGCGGCTGTGCTCCAAGTGGAAATGGTGGGGATGGAGATGGGGATGGAGATGGGGATGGGGTCGAAACACCACAATACGGAGGGGAGCTTAATCTCATGGTGGCAGCGGACCCCACGTACTTCGATGATGCCATCGGGCCTCATTATAGTACTTCCGGCCCCTACGAGTGCCTCTGGTCAGGCGACTGGGCAAAAGGGTATGCCGGTGGTTATGGAACTGGCGATACTGAATGGGTAGTAATTTCTAACCGCATGGATCAAAAGGTCGGTTATATAGCAGACAACTATGAAATAGGAGACGATTACATAATCTTCCACCTGCGTGACGGGGTGAAATGGCACGATAAGCCCCCATGTAACGGGCGGGAAGTTACAGCCGATGACGTTGTTTTCTCTCTTGAGCGCCAGATGACGCTGGATACAGCCTATCTCAAGAAGAGTTACCCGCATGTGGCTGCGGCTATGACCGTATCTAAAATCGGTGAAGACACGGTGCGCATCGACTGCGACTCCGAGCAGATGCCTGAGCTCTTAACCATGATAGATTTCATGTACATTTACCCCCAGGATGTAATCGAAGAGTACGGTGACATGAATGGCTGGCAGAGGGCCATCGGCACCGGTGCCTTCACCCTCGAAAAGTATGTGTCAGGAAGCTCTTTGTACTATGAGGGAAATCCCGATTACTGGATGACAAACCCTATCGGTCCTGGCGAAGGTGACCAGTTACCCTATATTGACGGCTATAATGTATTTATCCAACCAGACTTCGCGACACAGGACTCTCTTTTTAGAACCGGTAAGGTTGATATACATCGATGTGACACTATAAGAGCACAAGAATTAAAGGACTTGACTGGGGTGGAATATAGGCCGTACTTCGAAACGGCCAATGCTAGGGTGCTATTTATGAGGTTGGATAAGGAAGACAAGCCCTGGGCTGACGTGAGAGTGCGACAGGCGATGCAGCTGGCAATAGACAACCAGATGCTGATTGACCAACTATACGACGGCGACGGCGAAATGCTGTACTGGCCTATATGGGACACTCCGGAGGTAGCCGACGGTTATGTGTCGCTGGCAGAACTCGACGACGAAATGATAGAAGTAGGGACGGATCCTGAACCGACCGAAATATCGGTCGCTGACCTGTGGGGCCACAATGTGGAGCTGGCGCAAGAGCTTATGGACGCTGCCGGCTATCCTGATGGGTTCCAGGCTGAGGTTATAGTCTACAATTATCAATTTGATCTGGATTCCATACAGGCGGTCATGAGTATGTTGGATGACATCGGAGTGGAGTTGACACTCAAGCCCTTGGATTACGCCGGTTGGACTGTCAGATGGGCTTACAGGAATTATGACGACATGTATTATGGCTCATGGGCTGGCGTCGCCACTTACTTTAAAGGGATAAACTGGTCGGGTACCGCAATGTTTAATACCAGCTATGTCGATGACCCGGTCCTGAATGACTACCGTGACCAGATGCTGGCAGTCTATCCTGATGAAGACGAGGCTCTCCAAATTCACGCCGAAATGATGCCCTATCTACTGGAGCAGTGCTACGCTTTACAGACGGGTGGAGCACGTTTTTACGTCTTGTGGTGGCCATGGGTGAAGAATTACAGTGGCGAAGGGGGAATCGGCTACTACAAAACCATCAACCCCGATAGTTTTGCATTCCTCTGGCTTGACCAGGACCTTAAGGAAAGCATGGGATACTAGAAAGCTTTCGAGGTGACTTTCTTACCCCTCTTTCCCCATCTTGGGGAAAGAGGGGTAAGCCTTTTAGAACACAGTCTTCCGCACAATTTTGTATCTCGTTCATTACTGCGCAAGATTTAAAGCAACAAACTGAGTTTTTGTGCAATCGGGTAACAGAGCGATGTCTCGTTGCGCCCTAGATAATAAATCCTGAATGTATATAATAGTCTACATTTGCTCTAATTGCTTTTACATCGGTTGTCCTACATAGATGGGAGTTTGAAATCCGAGTTGTTCTAAGATATAGTAAACCAAAATAAGGAGGGATAGTCATGGGAATAAAAACTTACGACGAATATTTGAGCCGATTGAAAAAGATGAAGAGAAACCTCTATATAGATGGTAGTAAGTGTGATAGGGCGGACGAGAGGCTGGCGGGGCAGTTACGCGTCATAAGAGAGACGTACGACCGGGCTAACGACCCCGAGTGGGATGGCTTAGCCACTGCGACATCTCATTTAACAGGAGATAAGATAAACAGGTTCACCCATATTCATCATAGTGTAGATGACCTCCTGAAGAAACAACAGATGACCAGGCTTATATGTCATAGGGTAGGGGGCTGCATTATGAGATGCATGGGGATAGATGTTATGAATGCTCTATCCGTCGTCACTTATGAAATGGACCAAGCTCTGGGTACGGATACAGGGCAAAACTTTTTGAAGTATCTTAGCTATTGGCAGGATAATGATATAACTGCCAACTGCGCTCAGACAGATGTCAAAGGTGACAGATTGAAAAGACCTCATGAGCAAGTAGACCCTGACCTCTACCTGAGAATAGTTGAAAGTCGACCCGACGGAATCGTGGTAAGAGGGGCGAAAATTGACAACACGACTGCTCCTGTGAGTGATGAAATAATTGCCATACCCACCAGATTCATGACCGACAAGGACAATGAATATGCTGTTGCATTTGCCGTGCCAGCTGACTGGGAGGGCGTGAAGATGCTGGTCAGGCCAGCGTATAACCATAAGCGGAAATATCTGCAAGCGCCCATTGCAGAAATAGGCGATGCTGAATCGTATACTATGTTTGACAATGTTTTCGTGCCTCGAGAGAGGGTTTTCCTCGACGGCAAGGGTGACCCAAGGCAAACGCCTTTTGCTGGTTTCCTTGCCTTGCTTTTTGCCCATTATCACAGACACTCGTACACCGGATGCAAGCCCGCTACGTCCGAGGTATTAGGCAGCGCCGCTGCCCTTGTAGCAGAATACAATGGAATCGCGAAAGAGGACCATGTGAGGGAAAAGATATCACACATAGTGGGTGTAGCAGAGCTTGTGTTCGCCGCTGGCCAAGTAAGTGCCTATCGTGCCGAGAAATCGGCATCTGGAACTTATATACCAGACGAAGTCTTAACCAATGCTGGCAGGAGGCTTGCGGGTGAAGAGATTTATAATGAGTATAAGATTGTAGCTGACCTTGCCGGGGGTTTATGCGCTACGATGCCCTTCGAGGAGGAATTCTTCGCAAAAGAGACAAAGGAACTGGCAAACAAATACCTGATGAGGAACCCCAACATATCTTCAGAGAACCAGCATAAATGTTTTCGAGGGATAGAAAACCTCATAGTTTCAGAGTTATCGGGCGTGACGCAGGTGGCTGGATTGCATGGGGGTGGCTCTCCGCAGATGGAAACCATCACTATGATGGCAAGATACGACATTGAAGGACTGAAAAGTATAGCCAAATATCTATTCGGAATAGAGAAAGATTTGCCTAAATATGAAAGAGCTACTGTGACGCCACGGAAGATGCTGGAAAGATTCCAAAAGATGTACGGATCCTCGGCGAAATAAGCAACTTTCTAGCACAAGCTACGCTACAAGCTATTTCGTAAGCTCGGCATTAGCAGTCGTGCGTCATATGGTATCAAGAAGAGGGGAGATACAAGGTCCAATAAGCAGGCACAAATCCAAAGGACTGGCTGCCAAAGCACACTGTGCACACACAAACTCCTTTATACTTTTATATTGGTTGCTTAATCGCTAGGTAAAGATGCCATATTCAAAGTCCTAGTCTTGTATGTAACAAGAGTCGGAAATGTTGGGTAACATTCCAGGTCAGGCTTTCGTGCAATACAGGCTGCACTTACTTAGGTAGCGGGATTCATGACGCGCCCGACAAAGAGAACGGCACCCGTATCAATGTCGCGAATCAGGAAGACGAAGGGGCGGTCTATGGTGACTTCCACTGGCTGGCCTGGCATTCCGGTTTCTCCCACGATCACTGCCGTGGCCGCTGCCGCCTCTGTGCCTGCCTCATCTACCGAGACAAAAGCCTTGTGCAGCACTTCACTTATGCATAGGTCCGGTGTACCAGTCATCCCGGAGAAATCGGCAGCCGCAGAGAAAGCAACCGGCATGCCCATCTCGGCGAGGGTATCCTTCAGGCTGAATTCTGAGTCAAATTCAAATTTGGGCATTGTCAGGGCGACCTGAGTGTCTTGCAGACCGCTTATGATGTCACGGACCTGCTGAGCCTGAAGTCCTTCTTCGAAAGTCTGGAACTGGCCAGCTTCAGGTAAAAGGATGACCATGGAAAGTTCATTGCCATCATATTGCAGCTCAACTGCCTGGTATCCTTCCCCCTCGGTGTAGCCGAATGACTCCGTCTGTTTCATCATCGGCACGGTGACCTGCCCGCCGTCAAGAAGGTAGAACAGGCCGTCTGCTGTCATGTCCTCATCGAAAGGGTACTCCCAGGCGGCATTGAAGTAGATAGCATTGGTCAGCACAAGGCGGGTCAGCGCATCAATCGCGCCCTGCGGGATAAGGTCTTTAATGCGACCTTCCGTCTGGTCACTGACCCACTGGTTGATGGTAAGGCGGGACTTCTCCGTCTCGTTTATGAAGTCCAGTATTCTCAGCCCGGCACCGTAGTTCTCGGCCAGAACATCGAGGAAGGTGGAAAGGAAGCTGTAGTCCTTTTGTCCCCAGATGGCGTTGACAATGTTCAGCCTGAATCCTTCCCCGTCCTTGCCTTCAGCACCTTCACCCCTTTTGGCAAGCGCGGCATCAAGCCAGTTAAATGCCGGGTGCAGCCTCTCCTGTTCCAGAAGGAATTGAAGGGTGTTGGCCATCTGCTCTGCGGTCTGATTGCGGGCTCCAGCATATGTCATGGCCAGGGCCACTGAGATGCTGTGAGGAGAATAGAAGAGATTACCCTCTTCCTCTCTGAGCGCCTGATAAAGCTCAAAGGCGAAGGCGCTGTTTCCTTCTATTAGTAGGGCCAGGTCCGCTTCGCTAACGTCCGGCGCTGTCTCCCGCGGTTTGTCTGACATCACCAGTGCGGCTCCTACCGGCTGGTCACAGGCTATCAGCGGCAATACCAATAATACGATTAATACTGATATCAATGCCTTCTTCATCTCATTCACCTCCTATAAATATTCAGATTCGGAACCATTTCACCTCCAGATTGAACAATCCAAGCCTTCGTGCAATAAAGGCAGCATTTACTTAGGCACCGGGATTCATAACACGCCCGACAAAGAGAACGGCACCCGTGTCAATGTCGCGAATCAAGAAGATGAAGGGGCGGTCTATGGTGACTTCCACAGGAGGTTCTCCGGGTACTGCTGTTAATGTCATAATCACTGCGGTGGCAGCAGCAGCCTCGGTGCCAGCTTCATCCACGGCAACGAATGCCTTGTGCACAACGTCTGATATGAACAGCTCAGGATTAGCAGTCATTCCGGAGAAATCCGCGCCACTAGAAAAAGCAATCGGCATGCCCATATCGGAGAGGGTATCCTTCAGGCTGAATTCCGAGTCAAATTCAAACTGGGGCATCGTCAAGGTGACCTCAGTAGGTTGCAGACCGCTTATGATATTACAGACCTGCTGAGCCTGAAGTCCTTCTTCAAAAGCCTCGAACTGTCCAGCTTCAGGCAGGAAAATAACCATGGAGAGTTCACAGCCATCGTATTGCAGCTCCACTGCCTGGTATCCTTCCCCCTCGGTGTAGCCGAAGGCCTCCGTCTGTTTCATCATCGGCACGGTGACCTGCCCGCCCTCAAGAAGGTAGAACAGGCCGTCTGCTGTCATGTCCTCATCGAAAGGATACTCCCAGGCAGCATTGAAGTAGATGGCATTTGTGAGCACAAGGCGGGTCAGTGCATCAATCGCGCCTTGCGGGATAAGGTCTTTAATGCGACCTTCCGTCTGGTCGCTGACCCATTTGTTGATAGCGACCCGTGACTGCTCCGTTTCATTTATGAAGTCCAGTATTCTCAGCCCGGCCCCGTAGTTCTCGGCCAGGACATCTAGGAAGTCAGACAGGAACTCATAGTCCTTTTGCCCCCAGATGGCGTTAACAATGTTCAGCCTGAATCCTTCCCCGTCCTTGCCTTCAGCACCTTCACCCCTGCTGGCGAGTTCGGCATCAAGCCAGTTAAACGCCGGGTGCAGCCTCTCCCGTGCGAGAATGAATTGAAGGGTATCGGCCATCTGCTGAGCGGTTTCACCACGTGCTCCGGCGCATGTCATCGCCAGCGCCACTGAGATGCTATAAGGAGAGTAGAAAAGATTATCCTCCTCCCCTTTAAGGGCCTGATAAAGCTCAAAGGCGAAGGCGCTGTTTCCTTCAACCAGCAATGCTTGCTCACTGGTACTGACATCCGGTGAAGTTATCCGCTCTTTATCTGATTTGAGCACCTCGGCTGCTGCCGGCTGAGCCATCTGAACAAAGGCTACCGCCAACAGTAACACTATGACTAATACGGCTATCAATTTCTTATTCATCTCGTTCACCTCCTATAAATATTTAGACTCTTTGTTTAATTTTGCTCTTCCCTTCAAATCTAGCCATCCAAGGGGTTTGCGCCTTCAGATTGAGCACCCGAAGACGATTCCTCCCGGGGCTCTTCTGGGGGGTACTCAGGCGGTGTCCAGGTGGAGTATGGGAGCTCCACCTCATTGATGTAATCCAGATTCTCCAGGCTGTTCATCTTTATCTTGGCCTGCGAGATAGTGTAGAGAACATCGCCTATGTAAAGAGACCTCTCTACTGAGAAAGGAGAGTAATAGTAGTAATAACCTTCTTCTAGGTCACCGAGATTCTCAATATGGGTGATTCTACCATCAAGCCCAATACCTGTATCCAGGGATACATGGAATACGTAAGCTCCCTGCCAAACAGGCTCGCCGTAAGCCCACGCGGGAACTCCTTCAGGATAGTCCGACTCATCTACCTCAGCAACCAAAACAGGAATCACCAGCAGGTTCCTTGACTTATCAAATAGGAATGCTTTGTGATCCCATAAAACCGGTGAATCGGTGCCCCTGTGACCTATTATTTCCTTATCTATCTCCTCTGGATTGTTGACATCGGTGACGTCGAAGAGCGATATCTTGATTCCTTGATACCAGGCGAATTCCCCCTCCTCCGTTGTTTCCTTACCTATTCCTATAAGGTGGTTCTCGTCGTAGGGATGGAGGTAGTCTGAATAGCCAGTTACCTTTAAGTACCCTAGCTGCTTAGGGTGACTGGGGTTACTGAGGTCTATAACGAACAGGGGGTCAACTTGCCTGAAAGTTACCAGATAGCCTCTCTTACCCATGAACCTGGCTGAATAAATGGTTTCTCCGGGAGCGAGGCCTTCCAGTGAGCCGGTAATGTTGAGGCCCATATCCAGGATGTATACGTTATTCCGGGTTGTTTCCCCGTGGGTTGTGGTCGCCACCCTGAAGTAGTCATCATACTCGTCCATTGAGAACTGGTTGAGCACCATGCCGGGGACCTCGCCGCTGGCGACATACTCGATTTCATCACCTTCTATGTGAATCCGATGGATAGAACTCTTTTGGGAATCCCAGACCTCCCTCCCCAAAATATCGGTCCCCCACACTGGGAAGGTCAGGTAAATGTTATTCAGGGAGACATACAAGGTGCTGCTGGCTCCCAGCAGGATTGTTTCATATGTTGGCTCCTGGTCATCGTTCTGCGTATTTATGGCTATTATTGTCGTGTACATATAATAGTAGTCGGGGACATCGGAATAGTAGATATCCGTGGCAGGTATTTCCGTCTCGTTGCCGCCAACATAAATCTCGGGCAGGCTTAATTCACCCTCTTCCTCATACACGGGCTCATTTACTACCACGTAAGCATAATCGCCTATCATCCGTGAACTGACATATTGACCGTCGGCAGAAAGCTCCCTTTGCAGCAGGGGGTTTTCCCTGTCTGAGACATCATATATTTTGATAGCTATTGTTGGTGATATATAAGGCACGTAAGATTCCTTTACAACGGGCATATCATCATAATAAAGATAATAAGGCGTTTCCTGCTCAAACACGACCAGCCTATCTCCGTTGATGAATATTCCTATTACCGTTCCCTCTAACTCAATTTCAGACAGGATTTGAGCTTGTTCAGGGGGATCTGCCTTCACGATGATAGTCTTGTTCCCCGAAACGAGGTAAATATACTCTCCGTCGGTCTTAACGATATCGGCCTCGTCCACCCCGGCAACCTGGATATTGGTGGGAGAATAGTCTGAGGCAGCGGGGGCATGGATGGCGCCTTCTCCACTTACTGACTTAAAGACGTCATTCATCAAGACGTCCCTCCAATCGAATGCTGTATATTGTGCGTTTGCCTTTATAAAATCTTGCAATTCCTCATAAGAAGCGAACCTGTTGATTTGATTCTCTCCCAGAGGCAGAAGCCCGGGCTTAGTCGCCGCGAAAAATCCCACGACTGCTATTAGAAGGACAGCAGCAGTGATGGGGGCTAATATTTTTGCCCAATCCATAATAGTCCTCTCCTTAAAACGCCCAGAGCTTAGCAAAGTCATTTTTAATGCTTGTTTATGGGCGGGAAGTTCGATTTCCGGAGTTTCTAGTTTTTCCAGTTTCTCGATAAAGTCTTCGTTTTTCATAAACTTTGTCTCCTTCTATTACTGTAAATGCACAAGGCCGAAAAAGGTTGCATTATTTAACCCAAAAAGTCTTGCGGCTTTTTGGGGCCCGTGAGTAAATTTGACTTTAATTGGATGGGGTCTCAAAGAAAATCACAAGATTTTCGTGAGGTGGTTTAATCTGCTTCTCTTAATTTCTCCACTGCCCGGTGGAGCAGGGACTTTATCGTTCCCTCTTTTTTCCCCAGGATTTCGGCGACTTCTTTAATCTGTTTTTGCTCAAAAAATCTGAGGGCAATGACCTCCTGGTATTTAGCAGGGAGCAGAACAATTTTTTCCTGAATTTCCAGAAAATCCTGATGTTGTTTTAGTTTTTCCTGCGCTTCTATTAGCTCGTTTTCGGGGTCATGCGTTGATATGGGTTCAAAACCCTGTTCCTGTAATTCCTCCAGTGATGCGGATTTTTTGTATTCGACTTTTCTAAAATACTGGTTAATCTCGTTGGTGGCGATTTTATATAGCCACGAGGAAAAAGAGATATTGCGCCAGCGAAATTGCCAGAGCTTCCTCAATGCCTTTAAAAATGTCTCTGAAGTAACATCCTGGGCGGCTTCGAGATTGGCAGTCCGCCTCAGGACATAGCCAAAGATTTTGGGATAATACTGGTCGTAAAGCTTGGCAAAAGCATCGGGGGCTTTTTGTGCTTGTCTGACGAGTTCCTTTTCTTCGCTTAAATCCATATTAGCCCATGGAAAAAACTAAGCGCACCTCATTGATACAATGCACCAGTAATAATTTAGTTGCACCAAAATCTTCGTTTATACTGTATCACCCCCACACGCACTGTCAAGCGTTCCTTCGTTCTTTTAGATTTTCGCCGGACTGGTGAGAAGCCAACAAATTGAGTGATAGAGGCTGAGCCCCGGCTCTCAAGCCAAGACAGGGTGGCAGGATGCTAGACCAGAAAATCCCTCAGGTTTTCGGGAAAAACTTACCTGTTACACAAAACAAGCTTTTGTTGCCCGAGCTGGACAATATGGACAAATGTTACAGGAGCGTGAAGCAACCCATGAAGTTTCTATTGGGCGAGGCCATTGCCGACCTCAGGCCTCTACTTTGCTGCGTGTCCCTTTATGTTCTTCATTACTAACTCGATCTTCTTCTGCCTTGAACCACCCTTGATCTGTTTCTCCCTTAAACATTTTTGATGCACCCGCTTCTAGCTATACAGATAAGTTCATGCTGGAGTAAGAGGTGGCCTTTTTAATATTCCACATGGACACTCTGTACACAAGCTACAGTGAACTACAGCATGCTTTTCAGCACACCTTATTAGCTGATTTACCCTTTCTACTTGCTCTCCTAATAATTTCTCCACACCAACCTTTTCTATTCGTCGCAGGTTTTCTACTACCTCTTTATACCACACTGGAGTATCGAAGAATGCTGGAAACTTTCCACAAGGAAATTCTTTACATTCATTACAGACTCTCAGACTCCTTTTATCTACACAACAGCTATAGATTCCGCAGATTTTAGTGTATTTTAAACAAAGACCCTTTCTTGAAATACATCCTCCACATCTTCCATCTTGAAAAGCGCTACATTCTCCACAATACAAACCGCAGGGAGCAACCAAATCCTTGTTTTTTAGATTGAATTTAGACTTATTCATGACCAATACCCTATGCTACGCAAAGAATATTCGGCGGAGTATTCGCCCAAACAGGCAAATCTTTGGGTGAGAAACTTTATTACCTTTTTATCTTGCATTTATTTTTAAATTGTCTAAATTGAACAAATCGCCCTATTGTTACGTCAGAGGTAACAAAACAGTCTTTTGTTGGATGTTGAACAGGTTGGACTATTTGTCATCCTCAACTAATTTTAATTCCGTACTACAGCTCTCCTGCCTCTGCCATGGTGGCCATCCGTAGGAAGACTTCGGCAACATTCAGTTTAGAGGTGGTGGGGTCTTCGCCGCGGAACTCGCGCCATAGGCGTTCCACGTTGGCCAGGATGCGCTCTCGGTTGGGCCAGTGCTTGAATTGCCCCAAGTCGATGTCTTTGGCAGCTTCATCAATAGTCATGCCTTTGTCGAATCGTTTCCTGGCCTCGCGCTGGACAAAGGCAAGATAATCGCGACACAGATTCAGCCCTTCTACTCCGCACACCGGCCCATGGCCAGGGACATAGACTTGGGCACCCAGATTCGCCATGGCATCCAGGTTCCTGAGCCAGCCAGCAAAGGACCCTTCCATGCCCAGCGGGGTGGAATACAAAAAAATGAAGTCGCCGGCAAAGATGACACCCTCCTCGGGTAAATGCACAATTACGTCGCCTGCAGTATGGCCAGGCCCAAAGTACAGCAGCCGGACTTCCCGCCCATCCATATGCAGTGTAAGTTGCTTGTCAAAGGTGATATCAGCTGGCGTGACCGCGATTCCCCGGAAATCGAATTCAGTGAAGATGGTATTCAGCAGGCCAGGGTCCATTATACCTGTCTCTATTGCCTCATGGCGGCAGTAGTCATGCGAGATTATAGTAGCCCCGGCAAACACATGGTTTCCCCAGATATGGTCTCCATGGTGATGGGTGTTGATTAAATAGCGAATTGGCTTATCGGTGATCTTCCTAATCTCGTCCCTGAATCTCTGGGTCAGGCCAACCGTAGACAGCGAATCCACGACCACCACATAATCGTTGCCCACAATGAATCCAGCATTGCCCCAGTACCAGGTAGCCTTTGCCTGGATATAGGCATAGATATTGGGAGCCAACTGCTTGATTCCCGGTTCCCAGGTTGGGACTGTGTATTCTTTGTTCATAGTAGTGTTTCCTCCTTTCTAACCCTACTTAAATTCCGCTCATCCAAGATGCTCGGCGGTGTGCAAAACACCTTGTAGATAGAAATATCAACGGGTGAACATGCGCTTCGGCGGCTTATCGTATGGTATGTCAAGGGATCACCATTTTGTACAAACCAGGCAAATGGGCACTCTCAACTCCAGGCATACTCCGGACCTCTGTCTCGCCTAGTCGCCTGGGCCACCGGGTTGCCTGAAACCTTCATAAAGCCAGCCCGGTCCGGTATCCCTCATTGGTAGCTTCCAGTATTCTCCGCGGTTCGGAAGAATTGCCTATGCAGTATATTTCAGGGACCTTGCCTTCAAGGGCTTTGTATAAGAGCTCATTCGCCTTGTAGCCGACTGCAATAATGATTGTGTCGGCTGGAATGGTTTCCTTCTTACCTTCAGCATTAGTTATGCGAACACTGTCTTCCCTTATCTCTTCGCAGGTTGAGCTGGTCCGCAGGGTCACCTTTTTGCTCCTCAACCCGTCAAAGAGCCGGCGTCTCGCCATGGGGAACATGTCGCTAGCAATTCGCCTCAATATTTCTATTATAGTCACCGTCTTTCCCCGTTCTGCCAGATAGTGCCCCGTCTCTCCCCCAACCATTCCCCCACCGATGATGACCACATTCTGACCTGCCTTTGCTTTGCCCGAGAGCACATCCTGAGCAGTAACCACATTTGATTTGTCAATGCCATCTATGTCAGGCATGGCTGGCGTGCCTCCTGTGGCTATCACAACTGCATCCGGATTCCCTTCAGTAACGATTTCAGCAGTGGCATCTGTATTAAGCTTAACTTGCACTCCAGCTTTCTCAACCTGACTGACCAGGTAGTTTATCCATGGGAAGATATCGCTCTTAAATGGAGGTAGGGCTGCTATATTCAGTTGCCCACCCAGCTCCGCATCCTTTTCAAAAAGGGTAACCTTGTGACCTCTCTGTGCTGCTACAATGGCAGCCTGCATGCCGGCCGGACCACCGCCAACTACAACCACATTCTTTGTTTTTCCCACAGGCTTAGTTTGGTATTCCTTCTCCCTGCTTACCGTGGGATTGACGACGCAGGTTACACCCTCGCCGCGTTCATCGAAGGCCAGCCGTTCAATACACTCCATACAGCCTATGCACGGGATAATTTCATCAAGCCTTCCTTCAGCCATCTTATTGGGCAGGTCGGGGTCTGCTATAAGACGCCTACCTATGGCTATAAGGTCAGCTTTGCCCTCCTCGAGAATCCTCTCGCCAAGCTCGAGATCCAGTCTGCCCACTGCAATTACTGGCACGTTGGTCAGCTTCTTGACCTCTTCAGCCAGAGGTACCAGAAAGCCCGGGGTATCCGAAATTGGAGCGGTGGTTATATAGGACCCGGCGCCATAACCCGATACATGAATCGCTTGGGCACCCGCCTCCACTGCCAGCGGTACTACTTGTTTGGTCTCCTCAATGGTAACCCCGTTCTCCACTCCCCATTCTTGGGCATTGAGCCTGACCAAAACAGGAAAATCTGGGCCCACCTCTTCTCTGACAGCCTGAAGTATTTCTACCAAAAATCTTACCTTATTCTCGACCGAGCCACCGTATTTATCTTCGCGCTGGTTGGTAGCCGAGGAGAGAAAAGCGGCGACAAGGTACTGGTGAGCACCATGAATCTCTACCCCATCAAAGCCAGCCTTCCTGGCACGTCTGGCAGCCGAGGCATACCACCCTACTCTTTCAGTAATTTCTTCCAGGGTTAGTTCATGAGGAGGTTCTCCCGAGATACCCATGACTCTGGTGGGTACTATTACTGGGGATGGACTCACCTGCACTGCCTTCCCATCCCAGTTCTCCATGGTGGAATGCATTATCTGGATAGCTATCCTGGCATTGTATTTATGAACGACATCCGTCAGTTTCTGCCATCCGGGAATAAACTTATCATCTCCCAGAGATGCCCCACGGGGCGTGGTGCATTGCAGGCTGGGAGCGCTTCCTTCGACAATAATCAGTCCTACACCACCTCTAGCCCTTGCCTCATAGTAATCAAGCATTCTCTGACTAACAGCGCCTGCTTCGGCATAGCCGGTTCCCATCGGTGGCATGACTATGCGATTCTTCAGTTGCATCTGGCCTATGCTCGTTGGCTCAAAAACTTTCTTGAATCGAGCTGCAATCATCGCTGGCTCCTCCTTTATTTAATTTAATAACCATATTCCCATTTTTGCTTTCCAAGTTTACCATAAAACCAGAAACCACTGTCCACACCTTGAAGGAAGAACTAATCCATGCTGCCCATTTAGTGCTCAAGGTCAAGAAAATCCTTGTCGGAATGATGGCCAAAAGGAAGTGAGTTGGATGACTTGATAAAGAAGTTACAGGTAGCATATAATCCTGTTTAGGAGGAGTGGTTTCTTCCCTGGAGACGAAAGGGACGGAAGAAGAAAGAACTTAGCTGTCGGATGACTTGCCGGTAGCTAAGGGGCAAACAATCCCTGATCGCTAAACAAGGTTGAGTTTTTAGACAACTTCTAAAGGGGAGGCTAATATGTGTGAAAGAATTCTGGTTTGTCTGGATGGCTCCGAGCTTGCTGAGCAAATTCTACCTTATGCCACGGAGCAAGCGCTGCGATTTAATAGCAAACTGACGCTTCTCCAAGTTGTGACTATACCCAGCAGTGTCTACACGGCCTCGGTGGCAGGCGAGCTCCCTCAGACAGGCGATATGGTAGCAAAGGAGATCGAAAGACAGGAAGTTGAGGCAAGGGCTTATCTGGGCCGCGTTGCACAGTCCCTGCTGAAAAAGGGGATAGAGGCTGAGTGTGTCGTCCGGGGGCCGTTGCAAGCTGGTAAAGCCATCGTGGAGTATGCCCAGGATAATGCAATCGACCTTATTTGTATCGCTACTCATGGACGGAGTGGGTTAGGACGTGTTGTCTTTGGTAGCGTTGCCGACAGTGTGCTCAGGAAATCGGGGCTCCCCATTTTAGTGATAAAACCAAACGAAACTGAGACAAAGTAGATGACGGACTAAGCTCGACCTGAAGAGATTCGAACTTCGAGGGGACATCAGTCCGTTCAAACCGTTATTCCTGCAGCGTCTAGTCTCGAAATTTATCGCCGTTGAACAACATAGAAATAAATAAGTGGATATGAGAGCCCGAATTACACATTCAGCAAGAAAGCGGACTGTGGTTCTGCCTTCGCAGAAGGGTCGCAGATAGCGGGGTAATCCCTATATTTCACTCTCGTAAGGGAGAGGCTTGTCCCCTCTCAATTTGCAGGGGCACACAAGAGGCTCCCCTACAGAGGCTCTGATGAGATTGCCACGCGGAGTATACCCCTTCGATTTTGCTCAGGACAGGCGTCGGCAGATGCTCATTGTGGTGGTGAAGAAAATTTTGGTGGTTAAAAATTCCTCGTTTGGGGCTCTCGGTGCAAATGTTATAATCTAGCTAATGCCACAGAAGTTTGCCCACCTTCACGTCCACACTGAATATAGCTTGCTCGATGGCATGTGCCGCATCCCTCAGCTTATTGCCCGGACCAAAGAGTTGGGCATGGACAGCCTTGCTATCACCGACCACGGCGCCATGTATGGCGTCATCGATTTTTATGTGGCGGCTAAGGAAGCAGGTGTAAAACCAATCATTGGCTGCGAAGTCTATGTCGCCGAGACCGATTGCCGTAGCCGAGAGCCGGCCCACAAAAATCCCTATCACCTTACTTTACTGGTCAAGAATGAAAAGGGTTACCGCAATTTGCTACAACTGGTTACTAAAAGTAACCTCGAGGGATTTTACTATAAGCCCAGGGTAGATAAGGAGCTTCTCAAGCTTCATCATGACGGGCTTATTGCCCTTTCTGGGTGTGCTCACGGGGAACTGTCTCGACTTATCCTCGAAGGGCGAAACGACGAGCTTACCGGAGCAGCTTCGTGGTACAAGGAGGTCTTCGGCGATTACTATCTGGAGATTCAAAGGCATCCTATCCCGGAACTGGAGCAAATTAACCAGGAGCTTATTTCGTTATCCACTAAACTCAATATACCACCGGTAGCCACCTTTGATGTGCATTACGTTGATGAAAAAGACGCCCCAGCCCATGAACTCCTTTTGTGTGTACAGACCAATACCTCTGTGTACGATGAAAAAAGGCTGAAGATGGCCGGTGATTTCTTCTACCTGAAGAGCCCTGAAGAGGTGGAACAACTGTTTGCTGACTTACCTCAGGCTGTGGAGAATACTCAAGCCATTGCTGATATGTGTCAGCTGGAGCTGGATTTCACCAAGCTACATCTGCCGCGGGTGGAACTGCCTCAGGGCAGGAAAGCTGATGATTTCCTGGCTGAGCTCTGCTGGCAGGGCCTGGGAAAACATTACCCAGAGCCCAGCACAGAGGTCAAGGAACGACTTAGTCACGAGCTTGATGTCATCCAGAAGACAAAGTTTGCCCATTACTTCCTCGTTGTTTGGGATATAATCTCCTTTACCAGAGAGCGGGGCATCTATCTCGGTGTTCGGGGAAGTGCTGCCGCCAGCCTGGCTCTTTACTGTCTGGGCGTCACTGATGTAGACCCGCTAGCATATGGGCTTGTTTTCGAACGATTCCTTAATGTCGAGCGCCGCGAGCTCCCTGATATTGACCTTGATTTTCAGGACGACCGCCGTGATGAAGTTTTGGCCTACGTTAACCAGAAATATGGCTCCGACCACGTAGCTCAAATTATTACCTTTGGCACCATGGGAGCCAGAGCTGCGATAAGAGACACGGGGCGGGCTTTAGGCATGCCTTACGCTCAGGTTGACCGGGTAGCGCGACTTATTCCTCTGGAGCTGACCATAACCTTGGATAGAGCTCTGGAGCAGAGTCGGGAGCTTTATGACATTTATCACCAGGATGCGGCAATACGTAACCTGATTGACTCGGCTAGGAAATTGGAGGGAATAGTCAGGCACGGGAGTACCCATGCCGCCGGTGTGGTTATAGCGCATGAGCCCTTAATCGAATATGTGCCGCTACAACTGCTGGGAAAGGGTGAGCAGCGCACTGTCATGACTCAGTTCCACATGGGGAATATCGCCCGCCTGGGACTGTTAAAAATGGATTTCCTGGGACTATCTAATTTGACCATTCTGGCTAAAGTTAAAGAAATTATTTCCCAGAATCGGGGAATCTCCCTGGATTTGCAGCACATTCCTCTCGACGATGCTAAGACCTTTGAGTTGCTTGCCTCGGGGGAAACCAAAGGCATCTTCCAGCTGGAAAGCTCAGGGATGCGCCGCTATATCAAGGAACTCAAGCCCACTAACTTTAGCGATATCGCGGCTATGGTGGCGCTCTATCGCCCTGGCCCCATGGAACAAATTCCCACTTTTATCAGGGCCAAGCAGGGTATTGCCCCTATTCATTATCCCCATCCCATTCTAAAGGAGATTCTGGAAGAAACCTACGGAGTTATCGTTTATCAGGAGCAGGTAATATTTATCGCCCAAGCTCTAGCCGGCTATAGTCTGGGCCAGGCTGATATTCTTCGTAAAGCTATGGGTAAAAAGATACCCGCGGTGATGAGGAAAGAGGAGCGCAATTTCATCGCCGGAGCTAAAAAAAATGGCATACCGCCGGAATTAGCTCAGGAGGTATTTTCCCTAATCGAGCCTTTCGCCGGTTACGCTTTCAACAAAGCCCACAGCGTTAGCTATGGCCTCATTGCTTACCGCACTGCTTATCTTAAGGCAAACTACCCCATTGAGTACATGGTGGCCTTGCTCGGCACTTATTCGGATAATATGGACAAGGTCCGTTCGGCGATTGCTGAATGCCGAAGGTTGGGCATCAAAGTGCTCCCGCCGGACATTAGTAAGAGCCATGCTACCTTCGCCATTGAGAAGGATGATGAAAATAATCCCGCCATTCGCTTTGGGCTGGCTTCTATTAAAAATGTCGGTTTTTCCCCAATTGAGCATATCTTGTCTGGCCGGGACTCGGGGGGCGATTTTAAGTCCATAGAAGACTTCTGCTCTCGAGCCGACCTTCGTAACATCAATAAGAAAGTATTAGAAAGCTTGGTCAAAGTTGGTGCCTTTGACTCCCTGGGCAGCCGTAAGACGCTACTCGAGTCCCTGAATAAAATTATCTCCCTGGCTCAAGCGAAACAAAGAGCAAAGGAATCGGGACAGGTTAGCATGTTTGATGTATGGGGTCAAAGCTCCACCGCCCCCCGCATTGGTTATGAGCAAGCCGGGGAAGAGGTATCCGCCAAGCAAAAGCTTATCTGGGAAAGAGAGCTGTTAGGGGTATACTTCTCCCAACCCCTCGATTTCCTTGCCAGGGAATCATCCTCACCAGGTACTGTTTCCTGCGGCGAAATTAATATGGACATGGTTGATGAAACGGTGACCGTGACGGGAATGGTGGTCTCGGTACGACAGGCCCACACCAAAGATAACCGCCCCTTTGTTGTCGCTTCAATTGAAGACCTGGACGCCAGTATCGAGGCCATCGCCTGGCCCAGGCTATACGAGAGCACCCAGGGGCTATGGCAGGAAGGCAATATTCTCACCATCAAGGCTGTAGTGAAGGTCAGGGACGGGGAAGTGCAACTAAACTGTCAGGAGGCGATGCTACTCCCTGTGAAGCAAGAAGTGCTCAAGGAACCCCAATGTCGCCATGTCATGATAGATGTCAACCAGTCGGGGGACGCTGACAAAGACATCGAATGCCTCCACAAAATTATGGATATCCTCAAGAGTTATCCCGGACAGGATAGAGTTTCTCTGGCTGTTGTTGGCGAGGACGAAGTGACTAAGCTGGAGATACCGGAGACAACAGTCAATTACTGCCCCGAATTGGCTGGAGAATTGAACGAGGTAGTAGGCGAAAGCAAATTCAGGCTTGCGTGAAAACGGGGGTCAACGCTATTTTTCTCCATGTGCCCCACCCACAAGGCGAGGATAAACCTCGCCACTACATAACTATTAATTTGTCTGTTTAACGTCCTAGGGGCGGGTCTTGCACCCGCCCACACTGCTGCCGGGGTTGCCACGCCTTGACAAGCCAGGGCTTGGCAGGACGAAGCAATCTAGAAAGAGAATTGCCTGGGCTGCGAGGTCGCTGAAAATGGGTCAAATCGGTTAAGTACCTATTAAGTACCTAAGCCGATAGGAGCTTGTTGCATCATATTAAGGTGTAACCATACCAGATACTTACTTCTTGTGGGATCGGCATGTTGGGTCTCTCTCCATATGAATTTCCAATTGCCAAAAACGTGCGGCAACCCAGCACACTAAGATTTGACAAAGGCTTGGCAATGGTGTTTAATTATAGTGGACAACCGGGCGGGAAGAGAAAAACCTGATGCCTCTGGCTGACTTGATGGCAGCTAGCATGACAACAAGAATTGGAGATAATCAAAAGGTCGAGTTTGCAAGTAGCTTTGTTGGTCTCACTTTGCTAGGCTTGCTCCGGCGGGCAATAAGAGTCCAGTTGCCCAATTTATTTTACCCCACAAAATCTATGATTTGGTGGGATGAGAGTTTATTGGACAATAGAAGCCTGCTGAACCAGGCACTTGCAGAAACCTGGAGACCGGAAGCAAGAAAGGAGGTGATGCTATCAGGATAGTGTACGGAGGTTTAAGTTGCTGGAGGCAACTGGTGGTCGACCGGTTTCTTCCAGCACTAAATGTTAGGCAATTTAAATCAAAAAGGAGGTTGATGCATTGAAAAAGATTGTTTTTCTGATTATCGCCAGCCTTTTGGTGATAGGGTTGGTCTTACCGGGCTGTGATGGTGATGGGAACGGCAACGGCAACGGTAATGGTGGAGAGGACACCAGACTTCCTATCACGTTCGCCATAGCCCAAGCAGCGACTGACGTCACAGGCGAAAATTCGTGGGCGGGCGCCGAAATGGCGCGTGACGAAATCAACGCCGGCGCTGGTGTGAATGTGGGCGGCGAGTATTACAAGGTCGAATTAGTCAAGGTGGATACCAATGAAGTGGTGGGCAGTCCCGACGAGGCCGTTAACGCCCTTCAGGCAGTCATAGATGATGTGGACTTTGTTCTCGGCGGTTTCCGGACAGAAAAGGTGCAGGTCTACCGAGAGGTGGCTATGGATGCACAGAAGCTTTTCATGGACTGCGGTGCCGCCACAGGGGCTCTACAATTCTCAGTAGTCCAGAATTATGACAAGTACAAGTACTGGTTCAAGGTCACCCCATACAATGAGGCGTTTTTGTCTTACAGCCTTTTCAAGATGGTAGGAACATTTACTGATTTCTTGATGGATGAACTGATAAGCGCTGGAGATGCCGTGCTTGCAGACTATCAGGTGAGCGAGGGAGACCCGATGAAAGTGGCCATAATCGCGGAGGATGCGGCATGGTGCAACGGGCTCGTGGCGCTTTTGCAAGGTCAAGCAAACCTGAAGGGATATGATCTTGTTGGCACATGGAAGGTTTCCCCCATAGCCACCGACATTAACACCGAGCTGACAGCTATAGCAGGGAAACATCCTCACCTTATCATGCCCGTTTTTTCCGGGCCGGTGGGCAGTGTCTATATGATACAGAAGGTTGGATTGGGAATACCGGCTATGACAATAGGCATTAATGTGCCCGATCAGGTGAAAAGCGCCTGGTCAAATAGCGATGGGAAATGTCAGGGTGAAATTTTTCTGGACACCTGGGGGGATGGTATGGAGAGCACCACCAAGACGAAAGCTTTCTTTGACGCGTTCGTGGCCAAGACTGGCGACTACCCAGGCTATACTGCGGCTACCTACGATGAAATCTTAAATCTGAAGTTAGCTATCGAAGCGGTATCGGCTGACAACGGTTGGGATGACATCGCTGACGTGGTAGCCCCAGCCAACATTGATGCCCTTATCCAATATCTCGAAACCCACCCCTATACCGGCACGGTTGGCACAACTGCCTATTTCCCTATGCCGGCAATCAACGAAGGAGGTGGAATATATGCACTCTCCGAGGCACAGGTACGCGACTTGTATGACCTTGATAGCTATGGCTGGACGTATGTCCAATCTCAGTGGCGATGTGCGTCTTCGGCTTTGCAGGGAGCGCACATTGCTCATGACTATGCCTATGGTCCTGGTAAACAGACTGGCGTTGGCTCTCAGTGGCAAGATGGCAAGAAGGTGGGCGTCTGGCCAATTGACCTCGGAGATGACTATGACGAGGCTTTGACTGACCAGTACGGCTGCTGGAACTTCGAGTACCCAGGCAGGGAGGATGTGGTGATACCGATAGATGGGTTCCTGGCGTCATGATATTGGAGTAGAGCAACCGAAGTAAGGGCAGTAGCCCACTGATACACCCGGCAGTGACCCCGAGGCAACCCGGGGTCACTGCTTTTTTTGCCAGCCGCCTCGCGGGGAATGAGATTCCTCGCTTACGATTGGGAATAGGTTCCCCGCAATCCCCGGAGATTGCCCCGCACCTTTCAGGTGCTCGCAATGACAAGAAGGGAAGAGCCCGCAATGACGAAAGAAAAAATAAAAATGTAGCTGCGGGTCTAAAGACTGGCAGGGCGAGGCTAGAGCATCGCCCCTACAGAGATCTTGGCGGACAAAATTGTCGGAAAATCTGAAAAATCGGGAAAACCCCTTGACGAGGCTGGGCGACATGGTATATATTATCCGACAATTGCCTGGAAAGTGAAGGGCGGGCAATGCCAGTTAAGTTTGTCAAGTAGGCCTTAGGATTAAAGGAGACGTGGTCGAGCTAATCATAGTTTCTACGCTGGTGACAGGAGGGGTATATGCCCTCCTGGCGACAGGCTTTTCTCTTATCTTTGGCAACGCTCGTGTTATTAACCTGGCTCATACGGCATTTTTCATGGTGGCAGCCTACGGCATGTGGTATCTTATGCGTGAACTTGGCTTGGGCATCATTGCATCAATCGCCATAACGGTGTCTGCCACTACCCTTCTAGGTCTCTTAGTTTACCGGTTCCTTATTAACCGGATACGCGAGCACCATGCGGCGGTACTGCTGATGACCGTAGCCTTAGCCCTAGTTTTCCAGGAGATTTTCCTGGGGATTTTTGCCTCTCACTATCGCGCAATCCCCTTTCTTGTCTCGGGATACTCGGAGATATTGGGGGTTAGAGTCCTTAACCAGCACTTGCTGTCACTGGGCATAGTGGCGGCGGTCATTGTCATCGTGTGGCTGGTTTTAACAAAGACAAAACTGGGTATCGCCCTCAGGGCAACAGCGCAGGATGCTGAGATTGCCAACCTGATGGGTATAAGCGTACCCAGGACACTGCTGATAACCATGGGGATAGCCACAGCCTTGGCAGCGATTGCTGCCGTAGCGGTGGCACCGTTATGGGTAGTATATCCTTACATGTGGAATGCACCACTGGTGATGGTTTTAGTAATTGTTGTCTTGGGGGGGCTGGGAAGTATCAAGGGAAGTATTATCGGGGCTTTCATTGTGGCATTGGTCGAGGTGCTGGTTGCCACCCTGATGCCGTCCGGCGCTTACTTGAAGGTGATGTTTGCCATGCTGGTTATGATTATTGTGCTCGTGGTGAGACCGGGAGGACTGTTCGGCATAGTCTTCGAAGAGGAGAGATTGTAAATTGTTGAGGCGTCTGCTCAAGGACTTTCGATGGGGTTTGCTACCGGTCCCCGGGCGGGTTATTGCCCTTATTTTCTTTGTGGCTTTGTTCATTTTCCCGCTGATTGTGCCGGCCACCTATTATGTGCGCGTTCTTACCTACGCGAATATATTTGTTATTTTTGCCGTTAGCTGGGACCTGTTATCTGGTTATACGGGACAGGTAAACTTTGGGCATGCCTTGTTTTTCGGTGTAGGCGTCTATAGTGTGGCGCTACTAAATAAGTATTTCGGCTTGCAACCATGGGCGACGATACCAATCGGGGCACTGGTCGCGGCATTGGTCGGAGTGGCGACATGCATTCCAGCTCTGAGGCTGAGAGGGCCTTATCTGTCGCTGCTTACGATGGCATTTCCTATCATGCTGGCGTACCTAGTCATGGCTTTTAAGGATGTTACCGGTGGGGAATTTGGCATAGGTGGGATTCCTCGTCTTGCCGGCACAGTGACAGGTGAATATTATATATGTTTGCTGGTGATGACTGCGTCGGTGTTCATAATGTATAAGCTCACTGATGCCAGGAGCAGCTTCGTCAGGACCGGTCTTATTTTCCATGCTATCCGTGAAGACGAGATTGCAGCCCGTGCCACAGGAATAAATACCATAAGATACAAGATACTGGCTTTTGCCATCGGCGGTCTTTTCGCCGGTCTTGCTGGCGTCTTATATACTCATGTCGCAAGGGCTGCCGGCCCTTCCGCTCTCTCCCTCACGATGTCCTTTCAGGCCATAATATGGGTGGTGTTTGGGGGTATCGTCAGCATTTATGGGGCGGTTGCCGGGGTCTACACCCTCTATCCTTTGGTAGAGTTTTTGCGGAGGACTCCTATTGGCCAGTACCGGCTGCTCGTTATGGCTGTTATAGTGATATTGATACTGCTTTTCATGCCTGAAGGGGTTGCCGTGTGGATACGGGATAAGATTGAGACAGAGTGTCCGCGCTGCAAGCTAACTAATGCGGCCTGGCGCCGGGAATGCCGAGCCTGTGGTGCCCCTCTACGCTAAAAAGGGGTCAACTCTATTTTTCTCCCAGCCTCCTGTGATTGCAGCCCTTCATTAGTATTGTCATTGCGAGCCCTAACCCATCGGGCCGCAGCAATCTCATGTCCCCACCGAGATTGCTTCGTCGCTACGCTCCTCGCAACGACATGAAGGGGGTGTCATTGCGAGCACCTGAAAGGTGCGTGGCAATCCCACTGGCTAAATCCTAAATCCTAAACAAATCCATATGGCAAGGCTCAAATGTCAAATCAAGCTCAAAATCCAAGGGACAAAACGAAGTAGTTTTGACATTTGGGATTTGTAGGGGTGGGGATAAAAACCCCGCCACTCTCTCAGGAGAGGCTTGCTTCTGGGAAACTCGTAAATTCGATTTATAAATCTGCGGGGTGCTATTACAAGCCAAGGTATGTCTTTCTGATAGTCTCGTCGCCGAGCAACTCCTTGGCTGTTCCCTGGGCAATGATATGTCCCCTCGACATGACATAGTTTCTCTTGGAGAGGCTGAAAGCAAAGCTGATATCCTGCTCAGCCAGGAGTATGGTGACTCCCAGCTCATGATAAATTTCCTCCACGCGTTTGAACAGGTCATCTTTTATCTTTGGCGCCAGCCCACTTGACGGCTCATCGACTAACATTAATTTAGGCTGGCGCATCAGGGAGCGGCCCACAGCCAGCATCTGCCGTTCCCCACCGGACAAAGTCCCGGATAGCTGTTTTTCTCTCTCTTCCAGTCTGGGAAACAGTTCATAAACTCTGGCCAGGCTCTCATCAACTTCTTTCCTGTTCTGGCACAGGTAGGCTCCAGCGAGGAGATTTTCCTTGACCGTCATCTCGACAAAAGGCCTGCCCATTTGCGGGCAAAGCTGGAGACCCTTCTTGGCGATTTCAAATGCCGCTAGCTTGTCAATCCTTTCCCCCTCAAATTCTATGCTGCCCTCAAAGGTTACATTTTCCATCTTGGTGCCTCTGAGGGCCTCCCTGTCCCAGTTTATTAAACCAGCTATAGCGCGGAGGAGCGTGGTCTTGCCGGCGCCATTGGGACCGATGAGACCGACCAGTTCCCCTTTTCCCACCGTCAGGCTGGCTCCATCCAGGATGGTGGCTGTATCGTAGCGGACAGTTACATTTTTTACCTCAAGCAATGAGCACCTCCTTGCCGGTATAGGCTTCGATAACGGTGGGGTTTTTGACTATTTCTTCTGGGGTACCCTGGGCGATGACTTCTCCGTAATTGATGACAACCACCCGGTCAACTATTTTCATGAGCTCACTTAGCTTGTGCTCAATTATCAACATAGCTGGTCCTTCGCTATGAAGCCTGCCGAACCGGCCCCCTTTGTGCAATCTTTTCATGGATTTAGCGACAAGCTCTGTTTCGGCAGGATTAAGTCCCCCGAAAGGTTCATCGAGGATAAGGAACTCGGGCTCGGTAGCAATGGCCCTGGCTACCTCCAGTCGTTTCAAGTCTCCGTGAGACAAGGTGGAAGCTGGCTCAAGAGCCCGGTCGGCGATGCCCACGAACTCCAGCGCGTCCCGCGCTTTCACTGCGGTGGTCTTGGTCCATTCACCACCCTTGGTTACTCGCGGGCAGAGGCAAGCGACCATGACATTGGAGATAATAGGGAGGCGGCGGAAGGGCTTAACTACCTGGAAAGTCCCTACTACACCTTTCTGTACGACTTTCCAGGGACGCCATCCGGTTATGTCCTCGCCCTTAAACCGGACTTTTCCGGACTCGGGCTTAAATATGCCGATTACGCAGCGTACGAGGGTGGTCTTCCCGGAACCATTGGGGCCAATCAGACCCACGATTTCGTCCCTGCCTATTTGGAAGCTAACATTATTGACGGCGACCAGTCCGCCAAAACGCTTGGTCAGGTTTTCTACTTCGAAAAATGGCGCCATTTTATAGCTACTCCTCTCTCAGCTCACGCCGTGATACCTTGCCGATGTCCGTCTTGGGCACCTCGCCCCTGAACTCGATTATCTTGGGTACCATATAGCCAGCCAGCTTTCCAGCGCAATACTTCGTAATATCTTCTTCCGACACTCTCCCTCTGGCCTCCGACTCAAGAACGACGATGGCTTTAACCCTCTCACCAACCTCGGGGTCGGGGACGCCGATGACGCCGGCTTCCCTGACCTGAGGATGAGAAGTCAGCACTTCCTCTACCTCTCTGGCAAATACTTGCAGACCCTTGTATTTAATCATGTCTTTCTTCCTATCGAAGAAGTAGAAATAGCCCTCTTCATCCATTCTTGCCAGGTCCCCAGTGCGCAGCCAGGTTTCACCGTCGATTTCCAAAAGCACTTCCTTGGTTGCTTCCGGTTTTCCCCAGTATCCCGGGAAGACATTGGGTCCTTTGAATACCAATTCGCCTGTTTCCCCAACGGGAAGGAACTTGGTGCCTTCCGCCTCCATTATGCCCGCCACACAACCAGGCATAGGTACACCGAAGGAA
>Ga0315532_1000490_pt1 | contig 31538 bp, 31 predicted proteins | sample SalMarWE160370MG_FD_203082 | JGI IMG/M metagenome (GOLD analysis project Ga0315532, IMG submission 203082) | Salt marsh sediment microbial communities from the Plum Island Ecosystem LTER, Massachusetts, United States - Salt Marsh Sediment WE1603-70 ...
CACATCCACATAGACGTAATCTAGAACTAGCACCAATTCGAGATCATATATATCAACATCAGAATCATAGCCTTTGGCATAACCTGCTGTTGTTCCCGCTATGGTCATTATCCCAGTTTCATCTGGTATGTATCTAATGTCTCTTTGGAAAATATCATCTGCATCCTGCTCTAAAGCACTCGAAGTCAAATCCCATTTCGGAGCCCGCTCGTAGAAAATCTGGATGCTATCGTAGGTAACTTGATTCACATATTCTATCAATCCAGATTGATCATCATATTCCCCCTCATAAATCCCTTCCTCGTATGGGGTTAAACTGAACAACCCCCAATTTGTAGGAATATAATCTATCATTGGTCGTGGTAGGGCTTCACGGGATGTAGCTATGACTACTATTACGACGGCAACTATAATACAACCTATGATGATTCCTGCCAGCTTTTTCTTGTCCAATTCATCCTCCTTTCACAATGTGGTATTCTGGGGGCATAATACCTAATTTGTAGTAGGCCTAATTGGTATGGTGTCCCTGGGATTCTCGAGACCAGATTAAGGCAAGGATTCCTCACGTGCCTCTAGGCCTGAAATCTAAGTTAAGCTTGTCTTTCAAGAAGTCTTTCAGTACAAAGACTTCTATATTGTGTGGTGCAATATTTGAGACCAACATGTACTTCTTGTAGGCTCCTGGGACCGAATGGTCTCTGTTTGTTATTCTCATCACCCTTTTCTCACCTACTATGTCTGTCACTTCTTCATCATTTGCCAATTTACAGTCCCAACATATTATTGCCCAAAGCTTGCCAAATGAGTGGTTAAAACTTCTTTTCAATTCATACTTCATTTCGGCAAATCTCATTGACGCCTGATTTAGGTCAAGCGCTGTATCTTTTGTAACGAGAAGGTCATATCCAAGGCTTGTATCGTAATCCACTATTTCGAAGTCAAATAGGTTAGGCCAAGCAGTCTCTAGCTGCATAAATAGACTAAAGACACCTCCTTCATTTCTCGGCTCAAGAAGCGCGATACCATCAATTTCTGCCACGTTCTTACCTAGCGCCTCCTTTCTCCTTCTGTTAAAATCAGACTCCTCTTGTTGCGCGGTTCTCTCAACTTGTTCCGTAAAGAGTTCTTCCCTATATTTTTGGAACTCTTTTGTTGGTTTAATCTTGTTATCGAACAAATCCCTCACCGTTTTTCCCACAGCTTCAAGTAAATCGGGAGGGGTATTTTCTAAGTCACCACGATTTGCTGTGAGCTTGAAGTCCTGGCAATTAACAAAGGCATGATATTTTGTCCACTCGCTCTTTTCCGCAACCCACTTATTCCATTCGCCCTTATGCTGAATAGGAATATGGTCTTTGCAAAGCCAAAGTCCGTATCTATCTCCTACATCATATTCACCAGGTTTCCACGCCTGCCACTTCTCATGTATCATCTTGTTATACTCACGCTTTGCTCTGTCTCCCTCTATGTAGAATACGAAATCTATTGTGCAACCGGGCTTTCCAATAATCTGAGCGTCATTAAAGATCCATCTTGCAACATAATAGTCAAGGGGCGAAATCTTATCTTTGCCTTTCAAAGCTTTAACGTCGGTATTAACCTCGGCAAACTTATGACCGAAATTTAATTCTTCAAGTCCCTTTGCCCCTAGTCCCTTTAATTGTATTTTCACATCCTTGTAAGTTTCTTTCCTAACCTCTAACTCGGGGGAGCCAAATTTAGTGAACCAATATACGTAGTCCTTGATTTCATCATGACTAAAACCAGCTTGTATATTAGAATTGTATCCGAAGATTGTTATGCTGCTCCCATGGCGTTGGTCTTTAGATTCCTTGGTCTCATATATTACTTTTGGAAGCTCCTGCCTTTGTAACGCCTGCCGTGGAGAAGCCATGTAAGCTTCTAAATATTGGTTGTTTTTCCAGGTCTTCACATCTATTCTTCTACTGTTGAAGTAGACTTTTGTGCCGTGTCCCTTCTCACCTATAGTAGGGGACACTTTAAACCCCCTCTCATCCACGGCTACCCTTGTCGAGTACCCTAGTCCAAAAAACGCCTTCAGTTGCTCCTCATCCATGCCTTCACCGTCATCTTCTATATTAATAACTAGTTCATCTATTCCGCTAGACCTATCGACGTAAATCTCGATTTTAGTATTTTGGGCGCCGGCATCGAAAGAGTTGCTAATTGCTTCCCTGACTACTTCTTTGGGGTTTGTAAAATCATTTGATATTTCTAGAAACTCGGCTGCCTGATTTACAGTTGGCGTGAATTCCATTGTGTGCACCTCCAAATCCTGGTTTTCCTCGAACGCTATGCCTACAATTATATAATAAAGCCAAAGTGAAATATATCAACCCGAAATATTCTGGGGAAATAATACCTGATTTGTAGTAGGCCTAACCTAATTGGTATGGCGTCCCGTGAATTCCCCGAATCCATCAGGATCAAAGAGTGCCAGGACTGTATCCTGGCCAGCCAGACCATCCGATGCCCTGAGGCCAGTCCAGCAGAACAAAAGGAAGAGACAGCAAGATAAGTAAAGTAGCGTAAACCGCAAACGTCGCCAGAATCTCCTTTCCCGTTTCTGGCCGGTTCTTCTTAAGCAGAAGCCTTATCGGGAATGTTATTACAGTAGAAACAAATTTTGGAATGCGGACCATGAATGGAGCAGTGGCTGTATACTGTAAATACCTCTCGCTGTCTTCCTTTCTCATTCTGTTCTCCTCAGCCAGGGCGATGCAGATTATGACCAGCGACGTTAGTAGCCAGGACAAACTTGCTCCCGGATTTGCGCCACCCATCGGGACCGGCTGTTGGGCGGCGATTAGCATTACCCCGTAGCTCCATATAATGAAGCCCAGATACTGGGGATGTCGCGTATACCTGTATATCCAGAAATCAACTGTCTTTCTTCTTTGTACTTTACCGTAGAACCATGTGACAGTCCCCATAACAAATATGAAGAGACCGAGTCCTACAGCGACCCAAGATATAGCCATCCTGATATCTACGCCCGCAAGCCAGAACGGGTAGACCGAAGCCATATACGGCAGGTAGCTGATATCTCCAAAGTTCATGAGGTTTATGCTTGGGTCCCAGAAGGGGATAAACGGGACTCTCAATATGCCTAGACCAGCCAGGAAAAACATGGAAGCAAAGAAATAACCAAAGGTGGGCAAGAAAAAGGCAAAGGAACCGAAGATAGATAGCTTCCTCTTACCCGTCACAAAACCGGCCACTATCAAGATGGCTATTACTCCGAGGCATGCATAACCAATAGGGCGGGCAACTACCATAAACTCGGCTACTCGCTCCGGTTCTATTACTGGATGAATGTCAGGGAAGTAGTTGGACAGCCAATTGCCCAGTATGACCGGGAGTTGCAACGTGGCAAAAGTCAATGCGACAGTAAAGACTACTGCCAGCAGAGATATACCCGCTAGGAGTCCCACTCTCGAACGTGTAAGATCCATTGCTTGCATCGTGATACACACCCGTTCAGTTTAACGTCAAACTGTCTCTGGCGGTTCTATCGGTACAGGCTCGCTAGTAGCATTCACTGATGAAATTTTAAAAGCGTATGATGGCTCTAGTTCGTCGAACCGATGACGGAGGTCAATCTTTGCCCAGTCGTCTGGAGGCACCATTATATGCCATTCTATATGAACCTCCCATTCCTCCGAGAAGAAAAGATAGTGAGATACAACTAACCATACAGGGCTAACCATAGTGCCATTCCATGCTGTATCATCTGTGATTCCAAGTTCAGGATGATTAGTTGCTAGCCATGGAACAAATCTATCTAGCAACTCTCCTGCATATTCTTGCCTATCGTCTTCGCCTTCTGCCACGTTGAAGCTGACAACCTTTTCGTCACTCGCGCTACCTCGAGTTCCAGTGATGGTTACCTCAATAGTTGTTCCAATGCTTGCTTGTTCTGGTATGACAACTACCTCGGCAACCTGTCCCTCAACTATATCCTGCTGATAAATGAATACTTCTGCGCCAGGAGCCGTCGCTGATATACGTACAGGAAGCTGACCTTCTTGCCCTTCATCGGTAATTGTCATAAGGAATACGCAGTGCTGTCCGGCAATGGAGTCTCCGTTTAACTGCTCAGGTATCACATTAATGTGAAATTCGGGTGTTGGTTGGAGACAAGCTATGACTACTACCACGATGGCAACTATAATACAACCTCCGATGATTCCTGCCAGCTTTTTGTTACTCATTCCATCCTCCTTTCACAATGAAGATTATTAGAATACCAAGATAGATTATTTACATGCCTGCGAACTGTTTTCCAAAGGCATTTTCCAGTAGGCTCATTATTGAGTCATCATCTCCGCAATAGAAGACAATTATTCGACCTGCTTTGTAAAAATGCGGTGGGTTTATCCAACTTACATGGCAAATTTCCCATATGTCGCTATTCTCGGTCTTGATGGTGAAGCCAAAGCCGTCAGGTGAGACACAGCTTGCCTGTGATTCCATAGCTTCTGCGTTGGCATATTCGAAGACTTCGATAGTACTTTCATTAACTGCAACTCTTCTGCCTTCTACATCGAAGAACGGCTCGTGAATTTCTCCTTTCTCCACAATGGATGCACCGGAATCACGTAGATAACGCAGCAGGGTTGAGTAATTTGTAACAGGTTTGGGGCCAAAAGTAACTATGGCTACTACTACGACGACAACTGCAATACAACTTCCTAGGATTCCTGCCAGCTTTTTGTTACTCATCCCATCGTCCTTCCATAATGAAGATTATTAGTCCAATCTGCTGAACTTTCTCCACTGTCTCCCGTTATCCATTTCACCGTCCTTTGGGCTAAGCAGCTCTCTTTCTATTACTACTACAACGCAGAAGGCTGAAAAAGGTTGCATTTATTCTGAGGACATAATACCTGATTTGTAGTAGGCCTACTTGGTATGGTGTCTCTGGAATTCCGGGGAGAAGGGGTGGCCTTCTCGTTCAAAATCAGGGAGATATTGTTCTGCCGCCCCCATTTTCTGCATCCAGCCGTTTTCTATTCCCAGGTCAGTTAGCAGCCGGAGAACCGCTTCATGCTCATCAACGGTGATCTTCCGGGAAAGCAGTGGTATTCGCGACGCCCGGTGCACGGGCATGTATTGAGACATTATGCTGGCCGTCACTGTGGGAGAAAGCTCCCGAACAAGCCAGGTTAGCGATTCCTCACTGCCGGCCAGACCGTTGGGCAGAATAAGATGACGCACTATCAATCCTCTTTGTGCCAGGCCAGATTCATCTACCACCAGGTCTCCAACCTGCCGATACATCTCTTTAATAGCTTCACGAACCCGTGCTACATAATCCGGGGCATCCGAGAACTTCTTAGCCCACCTGTCGGAGGCATATCTCAAGTCAGGCAGGTAGATACTTATTACACCATCAAGCTCTTTCAGAGAGGCGATAGAATCATAGCCACTACTGTTGTAAACCAGCGGCACTCGAAGCCCCATGGGCACTGCTTCCACAACCGCCCGGAGGAGCTGGGGAACAAAATGGGATGGCGAAACGAAATTGATATTGTGGCAACCCAGTTCATCCTGAAGGTAGAGCATCTTTTCAGCCAGGGTGTGGCAGTCCATTTCCTTTGATTTTTGCTTTTTCCAGGTCTGACTTATCTGGTAGTTCTGACAATAAACGCATTTCATATTACAATTGCCGAAGAAAACCGTCCCTGACCCTCTGGTTCCTGAAATAGCTGGCTCCTCGCCTTGATGAGCGCAGACCGCCGAGACTATGGGGAGGCGCCCTGAATGGCAATAACCCAGTTCATTTTGTGATCTATTGCCCCGACATTCCCTGGGGCAGATATTGCAGGAGGCTAATCGAGCCTCAAGTGCTTGCGCACGACGCTCCAATTCGCCAGAGCGGAATAGCGTAACGTATCCTGGTTCCATAGACGCTAAGAGCACCGTGAGTGAATGTGGAACAACTCACTGATTTACACTTTAGACGGCTGACATGGTGCTGTCAACTTTCCGCTCACCGATGACCTGGAATTTGCTGGTCATTGGAAGCGACCGTCGTCTATTGTATAATCTCTTGGAGGTAAGGCAGGCAAAACCTAAGCTTGAAGCCTCTTTGATATTGGGACTACCATCCTATCGCCTGCGTACCATGGTATTACGTTGATCGAGATAACATACAGCGAATAATGGAGGGAGGTAAAGATGGCAATTCTAGGGAATTGCAGAGGTATGGAGAAGGTTATCAAGAAATCAGGAGACTATATTAAAGAACCTGAGGTTCCCGAAGGAACGACTATAACAAGAAAAGAACTATCAAGGAGGACAAAGGAAATAATGGGAAATCCTAATAGTAGGAAATATGACCATTGTAGAATATGCTTAGCAAGATGGGGGATGCCATGTTGATAGGAGTTATACTTGGAATACTAGGATTCTTGTTAGGCTTTGGTGCCGTTATTACCATGGCTATTGCGGTTCCTATATGGATTTTGATGTGGGTAGTTGCATGGATTTCGTAGTGGCTAAGTCCGTAGGATACGGCATATTCCTCCTTTCTTTCTATCGTTATCATTAGCTATGCTGGGGACATAATACCTGATTTATACTAGGCATAATTAGGGCAAGCTATACCTGGAATTGCCGCTAGAATGCACCTGAGAGGCCCGAGAAAGGGCATTAAACCTTCTGTCACTACCCCCCCCACCTCCTCTCTCCCCGCCCCCCCCTCCCCCTCTCTTTATCTGGCGCTCCGTCCTGATGGTAAAGCCACCGGAAATCGTATTCTCTTTCCCGTTCAGTGTGGACCCGGCCTCTAATCCGAACTCATGGCACAATCGCTGTGGATTAGCCTTTCTCACTTCGCGCCGGTGATTAGGGCGGCATTGTCTATTCACTGTCGAGGCCTGAATAGCCTTTGCCACCATGTTTGCTTAGAGGTTTGCTTAGGGGCTTCCAGAAGCAATAAACGTTCCTGAAGCAATTCTGCTTTCGCTTTCCAATAGCCGACTTCCTGGGATAATTGCTCTATTCTATTGATAAGGGGTGGTGTTGATAGGGTGTTATCTGATGAGGGCCTGGCGAGTAGGGGTAGGTCGTCAATAATGTATGACTCTCCGAACTTGGAAGGGACTAACCTGGCCTTGAGTTTGCCAGACTTGATATATCGACGGACGGTAACCATTGAGATCCCTAAAGCCTCGGCAGCCTCTCTTAACGAATAGCCATTCATTAAGAACATTTTAACACCTTAGTCAATGTCCTTGAAATGGATCTGTTAATTTTAACCAAGATGTGGTGTAACTAGGATATTCTGGGGAAATAATACCTGATTTGTAGTAGGCATAATTAGTATGGTGTCCATGGAATTCCATTGACAGGACATAGGGAATTGGCTCATAATCTTACTTTAAATTCGTAAAGTCCTGGAGGAGATAATGAATCTCAAGCAGATGCTAGAAAGAACTGCCAGCGAGGTGCCACAGAATACGGCCATTGTCCTTGGGTCCCGCAGAGTTAGCTACCGCGAATTGGATGAAACTGCTAACAAAGTAGCTAATGCCCTTATCAGTCTAGGAACAAAGAAAGGCGACCACGTAGCCATTCTAATGTCTCGTAACCCTGAGTGGGTTATCAATTGTTTTGGAGTGCTTAAAGCTGGAGCCGTTAGCGTGCTCCTCGATAGCGGAGCTAAGGCGCCCGAACTTGAGCCTCTACTCCGTGAAACTGATACCAAAGTCCTGATTACCGAACAAAGATTCTCCCCCATGCTGTCTTCGATTTTGCCCAATATCCCTCTGCTGAAACAGGTCCTTGAAGTTGATACAGACCCTTACCAGGGGATGGTGGCCAGTAGCTCTCCTATATCACCCTCCGTCGATATAGAGGGCGAGGACGAAGCTGTTATTTTTTGCACCCTGGGTGTGCTGGGGGAGAACAAGGGCGTAGTACATACTCATGCGTCGTTCACGTCAATTTTGCCCATAGTGGTGGAGAAATTTGAACTGGAGAGAGATGATGTGGTTTTAGGTCTGCTCCCTTTTAACTACCTTCTGGGATTTGGGTTGGTTGTTCTCATGCCCGTTAAGAGGGGAGCCACAATAGCAATACTTCCTCATTTCAGTTCCAAGAGTGTCCTGGATACTGTAGAACAGCAAAAAGCAACCATGATCATAGGCGTCCCGGCTAGCTTTAATGGTTTGGCCATGATAGACGAAGAGACGATTAAGAGCTACAACCTTGGTTCGTTAAGGGCGGTGCTTTCTGCCGGGGCAAAATCTTCAGCCCTTTTTATGGAGATGCTTGAGAACAAGTTTGGCTTAACTGCGTGCGAAATATACGGGCTCACGGAGTTGATAATCGTCACTATAGGTGCCGTTCGTGACCGCAAATTAGGTACGGCAGGGAAGCCCCTGGCTGAGCTTAGAGTGATGGATAAAAACGGCAGGGAAGTATCCCGGGGCAGCGTAGGGGAAGCTGTTGCCAGAGCCCCCTGGATGATGAAGGAATACTACAAATCGCCTGAACTCACGGCCCAGGTCCTCAAAGATGGTTGGTTTCATACTCGCGACTTGGTCAGGTTGGATGATGACGGCTGTCTGGAGTTCATAGAAAAGACATCGTCTATCATAGTGCCCTCGGGGGGAGTTAAGATTCTCCCCGCGGCAGTTGAAGAAGTCCTCCTGAGGCACCCCGCGGTAGCCGAAACAGCCTGTGTCGGTGTCCTCGATGATTACAAAGGGCAGATACCCACAGCTTTCATAGTGCTCAAAGAAGGACAAAGTGCTACGGTGGACGAAATACGCGATTTCTGCCGCCAGAGCTTAACTGATTACAAAGTGCCCAAACAAATCAAATTTGTTGACAGCCTGCCCAGGACCGGGTCGGGCCAAATAGACCGGAAACAACTCAGTGTGACAAAGGAAAGCTGAGAAGTAGGGCTAAAACAGCCGGCCCGGATGGTTTGCGCTGTCCAACACAGAATTCTGGGGACATGATACCTGATTTGTGGTAGGCCTGATTGGTAGGGTATCTCTGGAATTAGCTCTCCCATTGAGGGAGAGGGATTGCATAGGAGATTATGCTGAAAACTGGTCCAGGCTAGCCTCTGAAGCGCCAGTGTCTATATCTGGATTGTGGCTTGGTCGCTTTCAACCTCTATATTAGATTAGATATGAAACCCAGTATTTCCCCAAAGTCTGCGCCGTCATATCCGGCGACAACCAGATCGTAAGTTCCAGCAGCTAGTAAGGCCAGCACGTAATTACCTTACGCATCCATTCTCTCGTTGGTAACTGCATTAGAAAATCTGGATCCTTCTCCAATTAGGTTATCGGCTTCTGTGTCAGCCTAACTGCTATCTCCGTAAGCAAAAACAATTATATCAATGTGGTTAGAAGCATTTGTAATTGAGCCACGAATGCTTCAGGCTTAGTCGTTGACTATCAGCTTGATTGTTGGCTTTAAGATGTAGAAAGAATTCGCTACGACCACAGCTTTATGAACATCCCAGTCCGCGGTAATCTCCACAGTTCCGTTAACAGGCACTTCGAATCGGCCTATCGCTTTATAGCCTGTCTGTCCACCACTTGGTACAAAGAGGGGTTCGGTGGAGTTACCATCAAATTCTATATAGCAACCTGGACTGGTTGGATGTGAGCCCCTTTCTGGAATATCCAGCATAAAGCGAATTTGAGTGTAGTTCCCAGCCGGTAATGTAAACTCGCCTAATAAAGTGATATTTCCCCCGGTTAATTCCAATAAGTTATAAGTTTGATTGCCTCCAAATTCTTCGCATGTTATCCATTCGCCATCTAGATGATATTGAATTTCATCAATAGTGATGTAAACACCTGTAACATTTTCGGTGTCTATCGGCGCATCGGAAAGATAGAGTTTTAAGATTCCTGTTCCTGTTCCTGGTTCTGTTCCTGGTCCTGGTGCTTGTTCACAACTTGCCCCTGATGCAGCCAGCACCGCCACAATAATCCCCACTAATAAGAATTTCTTCACGTTGTCCTTCTTTTTCAAATTCAGAACTGTTTAGTCCTATGGATTTTGGTCCTTGGATATTATTTGGAATTTCCCTCTGAGAGTATAGTATAGCGTAGTCTTCTTTTCTGTCAATCACCCATTAGTAATACTAGTATCCAGTTATTCACCTCACCTCCTTCGTTCGTTATAGGCCTTTAATATTGATTTCCCGTTCAATTTTGGGTATTTCGGAAACCTTTCATCTCCAGATTTTTGTAGTTGCCTCATTTATCCGGCACGATTGCTCAATAGGCTGGGCAAGGACTTTTTGAACAGACCTAGATTTAGACAGGGAGGGTTGGTCTTGCTGTGGCAGGAAAAAAGAGCCCAGTTCACATGTGTATACGTGCTGGACTAAGCATCGTGGGGACTACCGCAATCCTCTAAGGCACACAGTTGACCACCAACCATATTTTCGCCTTATAGTATATGGTACCATTATTAAAGGAATTGCCAATAGTTTTTTGTGCGGTGTCCACGACATGCTATAGAGTTAGGGAGTCACAAAACGCTACTTTGTTGAGTAACAACACAACGTGTTGTTATTAGCTCATACCCTTGGGGACCGATTCCACCTGTGATCTATTTATAATCCGCCATTACCCCCCAATTCTCCACCTGATTGTATCTACTCTTGTGAGAACAGAAATATACGCTAACCGGAGCTTGGTCAAGATTTGGGTTCGTTTCAAAGAGGTTTCGGTCACCGTATCTGATGGCTTCCAAAACTAGAGGTAATTCCAGATGTATGGAGACACCTTGATTTGTTGTACATAATAGATAAAAGTGGTTATAATAGAGGCGGCCCAAACAAGCAGAGGTCCAATGAAATAATGAGGAGAGATAAATATGGCGATAAAGTTCAAATTCGAAAATCTGGATAAGGGAGCGTGGCTCCTGCTGCGCCAAGCCCACAACCTGGTTATGAAGTGTGAGGACCAAGTATTTTATAAAAACGGGCTCACTACGGAGCAGCACGCAGTGCTTATGGCTATAGAAAACATCAATGGTCCTGTAAGAATAACTGACATAGCCCGATGGTTAGACCGTAGCGTGAACAGCGTCAGTATGATAATCGACCGCATGGTTAAAGCTGGTCTGGTCAGACGGGCGAGAGACAGGAAGGACCGCAGGACAGTATTTGTGACTATGAACAGCAATGTGGAGAAGACCTATGTACTGGCAAGTGCAGCGGGCTGGGAGCTCATCCAGGAAATCCTGTCGCCACTATCGGATGAGGACAAGCTTACCTTGATCAGGCTTCTCGAGACGCTAAGAGACAAGACATATGATTATCTCGGTTCTGGAGAGGTTGTAGAGGAAGTGAGGAGAGATGAGGCCGAGATGGCCCAGTTTATGAAACAGGTGGCCAAGTCCAAGTCGCTCTCCGCTCTTGAAACCAAACGTCAGGGTGGTAAAAAGAAGAAGGCCATACGATGAGGGAAGTTGACCTTTAATTATACTAGCTGGCGTACATCAGCTCCGCAGGGTGCGCAATAATCCCGCTGGAACGAAATATGTCCCCTGTCTCAAACCACTGGTAAAACACATTAGCCACCACGAAAGACCACCGACATTTTGATTAGTGCACCGAAGTCAATTTGGCGCAACGGTAATTAAGCACATCACACAGAACGTTAGTTCGTGCAATACTTTTGCGGCGGTTAAGTTAACAACATGGCTGGTTGTTCAGCTGAGTCTTGATGTGCTCCTTTGCAGTTGTGTCAGTGGATGGCTGCCTGCAACTTGCGTATAAGTTCACGCCGTTTCTGGTCGTCACTGATCACACCCTGCTTCAGCATTCTCCAAGTGGTAGGGCAATCCTTGTATGTGACACCAACCATCTCATGAAACACCTTGTCAATCTGTTTCTTGTTGCTTGCAGTAACTGCAACGTCGGCTTCATTCAGAATGTCTCTCATATGACAAAAATAGCAGGACATGAAACGTAACATCCTCGCAGTGACGAATCGCTAAACAAGGGCCTTTCTATTGTAGCCGTTACGTGCTGTCAATTCAACTGCATATCATTAAGTTCAATCACATTCTGACATTCTGTGTGATACGCCAAATAATCATTGAACAAAATTTACTTTCATGTAATTAGGCAACAAAGCAAGCAACGATTTAATATGTCCTGCGTCTTTTGTTTGCACATATTGAAGATTTCCGGCACGGAAGTTCAGGAGTTCACGAACTGCTCAGTGCGATGTCCTTAGGCCAGATGAGACAAAAATCACATACAAGAATCTCGCAACCATGTAAACTAGAATTCAGTTGTATTACTGTGTATTACTGGCTAGCTGTTCGGAGAGTAGCTACAGAAACGGATAAAAACAGGAGGAGAGTTATGATAGCGAATGTAGAGCAGGTACCCAAACAGGCAAGACCTGCCTTGCAGGCGGACGGAGGCGATGTAAATATGGTTAATGTGAATAACAGAGTAGAGAGACTGAAGTTAAAAGGTGTATATGGCGCCGCCCAAAGGAGAAATCATGCCTAGACTATTCACGCTCTCTATGTTCTTAGTTTTTATACTGGCGCTATCTTTTTCACTTAGCTGCGGTAGCGAAGTGTCGCCAGATAGTAATGACCGATACCCAGGACAAGGAGGAGACGATATGACCAACAAGGTTGTCAAGACAGATGAGGAGTGGCGGCAAATACTCACACCGGAACAATATGAGGTTACACGGAGGAAGGGTACTGAACCACCATTTACAGGCAAATTCTATGACTTTCACGAACAAGGTATCTATAGATGTGTATGCTGTGGCAATGACCTCTTCAGTTCAGAGGCAAAGTTTGATTCTGGAACAGGATGGCCAAGCTTTTGGGCTCCCATTTCTGATCAGAGCATTGAAACCGCCATAGATACTAGCTACGGAATGGTAAGGACGGAGGTAATGTGCCAGAGGTGTGATGCCCATCTTGGACACATGTTTGAAGATGGTCCAGCACCGCCTGGTCTCCGTTACTGCATAAATTCAATTGCGTTAGACTTCATAGAAACCGAAAATGAACACGAGTAGGAAATGACAGGTTTGAATAAAGCAACTATACCATTATTACTGGTGGCAATATTGATTGCTGCTATTCTGGCCGGGATTCTTCTCGGTTGTCACAAGGAGGGTACGACGATGGATTTTCCAAAGGACGGTGTAATTCCTGATGCCCAGATACCTCCCATAGACGCATCTGTGCCGGCACAAACTGAAACGGCTACCTTCGCCTTAGGCTGCTTTTGGGCCCCAGACTCCATCTTCGGGAGTCTGGACGGTGTCGTCCGAACTCGTGTCGGATACGCAGGCGGTACAACAGAAAGTCCTACTTACTACAACCTGGGTGACCATACTGAGACTATTCAAATTGATTACGACCCGACTCTAATTTCCTATGAAAAGCTACTGGAGATTTATTGGGATAGTCACAATCCGACAGTGCGACCCTGGTCAAGGCAATATATTTCCATAGTGTTCTACCATAACAGCGAGCAGCGCGAACTAGCTATAGAAACCAAGCAACGTGAAGAGGCTAGCTCAGGTCGCCCGGTTTACACTGAGATTATTCCCTTTTCCGAGTTTCATTTGGCCGAAGATTATCATCAGAAGTACTACCTGCAACAGGTACCAAATCTTATGAAAGAGTTAGTTGCCATCTATCCGAATTTTGCCGACTTCATAGATTCCACTGCTGCGGCACGCATCAATGGATACGTCGGTGGTCACGTCACCTTCCAAGATCTTCAAGAGCAGTTAAACTCTTTTTGGCCTGTCTCCGGCTGAAAATGAAATGATGTTGGAAATTGGCCACCTACTATTATCAGACTAACAGATCCCCAAATAGATTTCTAATTCTTCATTGAATGAATCATTGTACAACGTACAACATACCAGGAGTGTTCCCCATGTATCTCAGCCTCCGCATAGTTTTTGCGCGGTGTCCAAGACGTGCAATGGAATTAGGGAGTCACAAAATGCTATGTTGTTCAATCCTGTGCACACTCCAACGAAGAATCAGATTAGAGGTGATGAACTACCATCAAACTAGGGTAGCTTCTCATGACACTTGTAAAGACCAGCGAGTACCTTCAATGTTCCACGGTAAACGGGTGCAACCCGAAGGCTTGGGCGATGTTTTCATGCTCACTAACTTGTCTGATGCCGCAGTTAAATCAAGCAAAAATCTTCGCCGCGTGCAAATGATAATGGCCGGGGATTTCTCTCGATCATGAGTCCGGCAAACACCGGCCTGAATTTCTATTCCGTCACGCATGGTCATCGGAATATGTGTGTCAATACAGATTGATCGAATAATAGTCCTATACTGTCGCAACCTTTTTAAACACGCCTTGGCATCTCTGTTGTAAACGATCACAAAAGATTTAATCCAGATAAAAATCCAGTCCGCTTTCGCCCATGATGACTTCCTTTTTCTGAAGCTCTTTAACCTCTTCTTCACTCAGGCCGAGCAGTTCCCTGAGCACATAGTCATTATGCTCACCCAGCAAGGGCGCATGTCTGCTGGGATTTTGGAGACCACTGATCTTCCAGGGGGTATCGATAATCTCCAGCCGGCCAAGCTCAGGATGATTGATCTGTAAAAAGATATTACGCTGCCGGAAATGGGGATCGGCATAGACGTCTCTGACCTCCCGGGATGGGGATGCGGCCAGGCCAGCCTGGCAGAATTCATTGACTATCCAGTCACGGTCCCGCTGGCAAGTCCAGTCTTGAATGATTTGATTCAGTTCTGCCTCGTTTTTTTTCCGAGAGGCCATGCTGTTGAATTTGGGGTCTTGGCTCACTCCTGATTGGCCGATAATTCCAGCCAGTATCTCAAACTCCCGGTCAGAATGAATCTCGAGGGCCAGCCACCGATCTACCCCCCAGCATTTGTAGACATTGTGCGGGCAGTAAAAGGGATGCTTGTTCCCTACACGCTCCTGAATCCGGCCGGTCATCTCATAACCCAGCAGAACTTCTCCGATTAAAGAGCTTACCCCCTCGCACTGGGAAAAATCAATGAACTGACCTTGGCCCGTTCGATGACGATGATTAAGAGCGGCCAGGCAGGCAAAGGCCAGGGTAATCCCGTTCATCAGGTCCGCATCACCGGGGGTGCTATGGGTGGGATGGCTTTCCGGGTAACCGGAGATATATGCCAGTCCTCCAATGGCCTGGTGGATGGTAGCAAAACCCAGGTAGTCCGTATGAGGCCCGCCATATCCCCGGCTGGAGAGAGTAGCAACAATGATATCCCTCTTAATCTGTTGCAGGTCTTTGTATCCCAGCCCCAGTTTCTCCATCGCCCCGGGCCGCATATTATCAATAACCAGGTCGCTTATGGTCACCAGCTGCCTGGCGACCTGAACACCCTCGGGCTTGCTTAAATCCAGAGTAAGGCTCTTTTTATTCAGGTTGACCGTAATGTAACCCAGGCCCTGGTTGGGACGTACTTTGGTTGGAATCGGATCCGGCAGAGGCCAGACAACTGATCTCCTGCTAAGATCAGATCTCTTGTGTCCTTCAATCTTGATTACCTCTGCCCCCAAATCAGCCAGCACACGGCAGCAGTAAGGTCCGGCCCAAACCCAACTGAAATCAAGGACCCGAACCCCTTCCAAGGGGAGCCGGGGGATTTTGACTGGACCTGGTTTGGCCGGGGGTTCTTTAGTCTGTCTTTTAAGCATGGATTCAAGGATCTCTTGATTATGCTGCCCCAGAAGCGGGGCCGGTCTTTCTATTCGGGGAGGTGAAGACGTCATTCTATAAGGCCAGCCTGGATAGGTATATTTCCCTGTCACGGGGTGTTCAACTTCAATAAAATATCCCCGCGCTTTATACTGCTCATTTTCCCGCAGGTCACGGGCTGTATTAAAAGGGCCGATCGGGATTCCGGCTCTGGCGGCTTTATGATGTATATCATCCTTTTTCTGCTGTTTCATCCAGGCGTTCATCATCGGCGCAATATCCATCAGGTGGTTCATGCGATAATAACGATCATCCCATTTATCGCTAGAGGCCCAGTCCGGTTTACCCATCAACTCCCTGAAGGCTCTGAAGTGGTGATCATCGGCCGCCCCCAGTACCACGTAGCCATCACTCGTCTCCATACGGCCCATAGCCGGAGGTCTGTCCGGGACCCTGCACCAGGTAGTGCCATGATAACGCGTGCTGACCACAACCGGACTAACCAGGGCCAGCATAACCTCTTCCAGCGAGATATCAATCAATCTTCCGGTTTTGTCTTCCTGGCGGCCTAAAAACACGGCTATGCTTGTCAGGGCGGCGACAAGACCGCCATGATACCCGGCAAAGTAACCACCTGGTTTTACGGGAGGGAGATCAATATCCACTGAGCGAGCGGGCAGAAGGTTGGCCAGGGCTCCACCATGGGAGATGGTTAGCTCATCACCCTTAAACTTGGATCTCGGCCCGGTCCGACCAAATGGGGTAATAGATGTATAGATAAGGCCTGGATTGAGACTTTGAAGATGATTCCAGCCCAAACCTTTTCTTTCAAGGTTATCAGCCTGATGATTATCAATCAAAATGTCTGCCCATTGGACCAGTTTTTCAAACTGTTTGCGATCTTTGCTTTGTTCTAAGTCCAATGTGACTCCTTTTTTATTCGTATTAAGATAAAGAAACAGGGCACTTTTTTCAGGATGGGCCTGATCATTGGGAAAAGGGCCATATAAACGGCTCGGATCCCCCTGTGGTGGTTCAATTTTAATGACTTCAGCCCCCATATCGGCAAAGAGTTTTCCACAATACGGTCCTGAGACCTCCCGTGCGTATTCCAGGATTTTGAGATTGTCCAGAGCTTTTGGAGCCATAGAATTCCTCCTTAAATAACCCGTATAGTATAGATGTGGCTATTTATTGGTTACAGTTGTCATAGTAATCGTGATTGTAGCGCTTGCCGAGGAATTACTCGCTTTGGTTTGACCGGTAGTCATCTCATTATCAGGAACGTTACTATCAGTAAGTGAAGCACCAGTATCAGACACCGCTAATACAGGTAACCCTGCTGGTATCACTACTATGGCAATCAAAGGGATTATCCTCTTCACTTCTACTCCCTCTTAATTCTATTACGCCCTAGAATACAGCAAATCAAGAATGTTGGTTTTACGCCCTTAGTGATATCCATAATAAGCCAACTAGTGGGCGCAGTCAATTACTATAGTTTTTTATGTTGTGTCCAAGGCATACTATGAAATTAAGGAGTCACAAAGGCTAGAAAGTGCAAAGAGGTTCGACTTGACATAATACTGTTTTTTTTGATATTACGGTCAAATGTCAACTTTAGCCAGCTTTCTTAATCCAAACTGTCCGGTTTCACCGATTCACTACACTTGACTATGAAGGCAAGTTAGCTACAGCTTACCTAATTCATCAAGCAATTTGATTACTCTCAGCGACTCAGCAAAGGCCATAGTACCACCTATGGACATCGCTACTGCACAGGCTTCCAGAACCTCATCTTTAGTAGCTCCGTTTTCTATTGCATAAATAGTCTGAGCCAGAATACACCCGGTGCACCCATTTGAAAGTGCTATGCCCATGGCTATCAAACGCTTGACCTTGGAACTAAGTGCTCCATCCTTATATGCCTCATTGTAAAAAGCACCCATGGTAGACATCACACCGGGCATTGCTTGCGCAAACTTGGCCATTTCCTTTTGTAACTCTTCTCGAGTTTCTAACTGACTTTCCATAATACAAACCTCCCTATTCGTTATTTATAAAGTGATGTACCAGTATCAGACACCACTAAAACAGGTAACTCAGCTAGTTTAACTACTATAGCAATCAAAGGGACTAGCCTCTTCACGTCTACTCCCTCTTAATTCTTGCCCTAGAATACAGCAAATCAAGGATGTTGGTTTCACACACTTAATGATATCTATAATAAGTCAACTAGTGGGCGCGGTCAATTACCATAGTTATTTATGTTGTGTCAAATGCATACTATAAAGTTAAGGACTCACAACCGCTATTTTGTTACGCGGGCTTAACAATCTGGACGAATATTGCCCACAGGACAAGATTTCCAGAGGACAATAGAAGACTAGCCAGTCCCTAAGCAATCGACTTCTGGTTTATTGCCAGCCCGACCTGGCACCCGGTCCACCTGTCCGTACCGGTCCTACCGGCCAATTGAAACCACCCACCATGACTTTATTGATGTCCTCGGCAGTAGCAATTCCTTCATCGATAATATTCAGTGCCTCTCGCCTAGCAGCACCCATGATTCTATTTCCGATAAAACCGGTATCTCCTGGCACATCTTTGACACGTGAGCTTGTCTTCCCGAACTTCTGACAGAGCCCTTCTATTATCTGTATTACCTCTTCCTTTACCTCTGGTGTATATGTCACCTCTACTGCTTTCATGACGTTGGCCGGGCTAAACCAGTGCATGCCAATAAACCGGTCCTTTCGGTTCGTCACCTTGGCTAGGTCGGCAATGGTGAACCGGGAACTATTGCTGGCAAAAATAGCTTCGTTTTTGATTACTCTGTCCAGCTCCGCAAAGACCTTCAGCTTGAGGTCCTTGTTCTCAATTTCCTGAGGATTACTCCCACCGATTGCCTCAATAATGAGGTCACAGTCCTTCAAGTCCTCAACCTTGGTTGTCACGAACAGATTGGCTAGAGCTCTGTCAATCTGCTGTTGAGTGTGCTTACCACGTTCCACGCCGCCCTTCAAGCCAAAGCGACCGTTTATAATCATATCCTTCGTCCTTGCCAAAATCTCATCGCTCAAATCTCGTACAATAGTCTTATAGCCAGCTAGAATTGCTGTCTGCGCGATACCTCCCCCCATGACACCACCTCCCATGATGCCGATGGCCCTGATGTCTTCTAATTTCATTAGTGCCTCCTTTCTAACAGTTCTGTTAGTTAAATATTATATTGACGACCAATATTCTGCAAATCGCTAGCCTGCCGCCAAGTTAACGGATTAGCAAAGCCGCGGCTGTCAACTGCTGGCGTGCTGACCAGCCATATTCTAGCTAGAGATTACGGCAACAATCCGCTATATTGTTATGCCAGAGGTAACAAGACAAGTACGTGTTCAATGTCAGACAAAGCACATAGTAAAAGGCCAGATGCCACCTGCCTGATTTCAGTCAGGACTCCCCTCTTCGGAGGACTCGAGGTAATTTAGGCTGTCAGGCGAAAATAATTACCCTTTGGGTATTGTCTACTCGATTGTGTGTTCTCAATGCTCCCGTTTATGGACTCGTATTTGATTGCCAACTGAAGGCGTAGTTACCAAGCTGATCATACCGGCAACGACTAAACCAGCAAAGCCAAACCATACAATCTGGTAGCTACCGAGTATATCGAATGCTAACCCCGCCAGAGGCGGGCCTGCCATGCCACATAGCGCTGCTACACCCATAACCAGGCCAAGGATAGTGGCTAGTCTGGCTCTGCCGAAATATTCCCGCACCAAAGCTGGCATCATGGGGACAGGCCCCCCCCATCCGAGGCCTACGAGGACAAGGGATGGTACGAGTATCCAGGTCCCCACAGCGGTGATAGAGCCAAAAGAGAGCAGACCTAAACTAGTAAGTATAAACCCCAGAGTTGTTACCCGCCTTTTATCAAATTTATCGCCAAGCCAGCCAAAGCTGAGGCGGCCCACAATACTTGTTAATGGTATGGCGCTAGCTACCAGGCTAGAGAACGACCTAGTGAAGCCGATGCTACTCAAATAAGGCATTACATGGGTTATGATGGCGTTCACTACTAAAATATGGCACGTAAATCCCATTGCGATGTGCCAAAAAGTGCTACTCTTCAAGACTTGCTTAACTCTGATATCCAACTCATTACCTTGTGCTGAGGACTGGACTTCGCTAGCGGGTAGTTTTCTGTGAAGGTCACCGTCTGGCAAATAGCCATATTGCTCGGGCTTATGCCGAAAAAGAAGTGATAACGGCAAAAGGATGCCCCAGGCACCGAAGCCAAGAATTACCATCGCCATCCGCCATTCGAATATGTCAATGACTCGCGTTGCTAAGGGAATCATGAGGCCTCCCATGGCAGTACCGCTGACCAGAATACCCGTAGCCAGGGTTACCCTCCTTTCAAACCAGTTGCCCACAGTCGATATAGGTACAACGCCAACACAAGCACTCATACCCATAGCTATTAAAATGAAGGCTCCGTAGAAAGTGGCGAGGGAGTTGATACGGCTCAGAAGGAATAGACCGAGGCCAATAATAGCAGCTCCAGCAAAAACGAGCCTTCTTGGCCCCCAGCGGTACACAAGGAATCCTAGAATTGGGGCGAGAAGGCCCGTCTCCAAACCACGCAGTGAGGCTGCGAAGGAAACCTGGGCATAGCTCCAGCCAAAATCATTAGCTATGGGCTCGAAAACGGCAGTGAAACTGAAGCTAATGAAGCCGCTCACATACATGGCAATCAAGAAACCAGCACCGACGATCCACCACCCATAGAAAACTTTATGGTTTTTGGCCTTCATATCTCTCACAAACGGGCAAGCCTAAATTCTGCTATCCACCAATATAAGCTGACAGAACGAAATGCTCGAAGACCCTTTGAATCTCCTGTAAGTGTTCCTGACTGGGTGCAGTGGTGGATACCGTGTAATTCGCTTCCAGTCTTTCAAACTTTGTCTCCCCAGCCAGTGGTAAGGCAAGAGGCTGTCCCGCTTTACGCAGTTTGCGAGTTCCTCGGCTATAAACTTGACCGTAGCCTCAATGTTTTCCGCCGAATCGTTATACCCTGGTATTACAGGTATCCGGGCCCACATAGGAATAGATAGCTTAGGAGAGGTTCGCTTCGCTTTCACCCATTATACCTTGTTTTGCCAGTGTTTTTGACAGGAGCATCTGATTGAAGCATAACATTCGTGACAAAAACTGTAAAAGCTTATATATTAGCGTGGAATAATGTATTGGCTGTGATCTCTATGTGGACCAAGCCAAAAAATGTGGCATCATTACAAAGAGGAGAGCAGAAATCATGAGTAATATCGCGCTGGATAAGAATTCGGGACTTTGTGTGGATCAAGAGTCGGGACGAAAATTTTTTCTCGATGAACCTGACGATTTAAAAGCGGGCGAAAAGGTAACGTCTCTTCTCAATTTACATGGCGGTGGCTCCCATGGTATATGGCAACACCTCTATTTTCCAACACATGATTACAAAAACAAATACCGTCTTGTCGTCGCGACTCCCACTGCGAAGACCAAGGAGCCGTTGCGCCACTGGGTTGCCGAAGCCGACGACGAGTGGTTGCAGGATATAGTCAAGTTTGTCTGCGACAAATATGGCAAAGACCGCATCAAATCGTTTTGGCTCGTTGGCCATAGCCAGGGGGGAATGACATCTAACCGCCTGCTGAAGACCGATTTTTTTGCGAGCCGTGTTGATGGATGGCTCAGCCTTTCGGGTGGGCGCATTGGGCCGGTTGAGTTGCCCGCGTCTTTTTTTGAAGGACACGAACGCCCGCTGCCAGCTCTAGCCCCTGACGGTCCTGCCCCGGGTCGGGCAGTCATGCTCGATTGCGATATCTCGTTTATATTTTCGACTGGCAGGCTTGAAATAGTAAAACTTCCTGAAACTTCGCCCTGGGCCGAAAAGCACAACGCCGGCCCTCGAGTGCGAATGCCGGATATTGTTGACACCGAGAAAGGCCAGGTGACAGGCGCAACGCCAGGACGTGGTCCGAGCTGGGGCAGGGAAGCACGACCCGGCACGGCAGAGGTCTATGTCTTTCCGAACGCGCGTGGCGGCCGAGTTATTGCGGACGTGGTCCGCCTCGACAAGGGGCACACGGAGGGTTACGAACCAAAGATCACGGAGGAATTAATCAAAATGATGGTTGCAGCGCCTGGTGGGAAATTAGCGGCATTGAGTCGGGATGGATAGGCATACTGGCAATACATTTTAGCTCGGATGTAACCGCATCGCCACTTTCATATCGTGTCTCTAAGAGAGGTTGCTATTCTTGCGTCTCCCATATCTAGGTCTAGGTTTCTTCTATTGTCCTATTAGGGTCTTTAAGTTGAAATGTTGTTGCAACTGACCTTTGCCACATGACAAGACAATGAGCATAACCTGCTAGTGTTATGACATACTGGTGTCCAGAACAAAATGGACTTTCCTACCTCTTCTAGGAATCGCAGGCAGTCTTTTTCGCTGCTTGCGTTTGACTAAATCCAGCTTATCATTCTGTCCAAAGGTAGCAGGAGATTTGACAAACCAGTCTATTTCACTTACATTCCTAGTAAACAAAGGAGGTTCATGATGGGCAAATTAGACGACAAGGTGGCCATAGTCACTGGAGCAAGCCGTGGCATCGGCAAAGCCACTTCGCTCCTCTTTGCTAAGGAAGGAGCCAGAGTAGTTTGCGCCGCTCGCACGATGAGCGAAGGCGAGCACATGCTAGAGGGTTCGCTCAGTAGTACCGTGGCTGAAATCAAGAAGGCCAAAGGTACCGCTATGGCGGTAGTCACCGATGTATCCAATGAAGAAAGCTGCATGCATCTTGTTGAGACCGCTAAAAAAGGGTTCGGACCGGTAGATGTAGTGGTCAATGATGCCGCGCTCAGCTACTTCACCCCCATCAAAGACTACCCCACGAGGCGCTGGGTTCGTGCCTTCTCCGTCAATGTGCACGGCCCTTTTATGTTGAGTAAACTGGTCTTGCCCGATATGATTGCCCGACATCGCGGCGCCATTGTTAATGTCTCCTCGGGAGCCGCCATTGGACCGGGGCGAGGCCCTTACCAGGCAACAGGTGGCGGCGGCACAATGTATGGTGCCACTAAAGCGGCGCTGGAACGCTTTAGCCAGGGACTGGCAGAGGAAGTTTACCAATATGGCATTACAGTGGCCTGTGTCTCACCGTCACTGGTTGTACCTACGCCCGGCACTGTGTACCATAAGCTGGTGACCGGCCTTGATGACCCGCGGGGCGAGCCGCCGGAAATGATGGCTAGAGCCATTCTCCTTTTAGCCACCGAACCACTGGATAAAGTCGCCGGTCGGGTTACCTACAGCCAGGCAGTACTGAAGGAGTTTGGCTGGATAAAACAGGGCAAGGGCATAGGTATTGACCGGCCCGGTACTGGCTATAGTCAGGCAGTGGCAAGACTGCCTGACTCGAGATAAGCACTTATTGGGGCTCGGGAAAGCGGCAGGTATATGGCTGATATTGAGAAACCGGTCTTCTTTGAGTTGGTTGAGACACAGGTGGCACGGATGGGCGGCAGTGTGAAAAGAGGCATCGTCACCAAGGGGGAACTTGAGGAAGCCCAGGAAATCAGAGTATCCATCCGTCTGCCCCGGCATATCGGTAGCACCGAACTCTTCACCCTGCGCAATATTCCACCCGGCGATTACCATCTCTTGCTCATTGCCATCCCGAGGCGAGACCTCAAGAGCAATCCGCGAACCTGAGTATTGTGACGAAGGAGGTTGTGTTATGTGAAGTTTCCGAGACGTTTAAAATTCAATTTATCTGAAGGAGGTTATTATGCTTAGGACAGCCAAACAATATGTAGAAAGCCTGAATGACGGTCGAATTATTTATCTCAATGGCGAAAAGATACCCGATATTACTAAGCACCCTGCTTTCCGGGGTTCCATCAATGCCCGAGCCCTGAGCTACGAGCTCTATAACCACCCAAAGTTTAGAGACCTGCTCACTATTGAAGAGAAGGGTGACCGCTTCCTGTTCCTGTGGAACCAGCCTAAGACAGCCGAAGACCTCGTCCACCGGCGCAACCTCTATATTAGCTGCATGCGATGGGGAGCTGCAATGAGCGGAATGGGTCCCGATGCCTTGGCCGCCTCCGGCGTGACTGCCGCCAGAATGGACAAGGCATTGGGGACACACTATACCGAAGCTGTTGAAGACTATCGCCAGCACTTGAGAAAAACCGACCCAGCTATTACCGGTGCTATTACTGATGTCAAAGGGAACCGGGGCCTTCGCCCATCGGCGCAGGAACAGCATAAGGACTTCTATGTCCGCGTGGTTGACAAGAACAAGGACGGCATCATTGTCCGCGGCGCCAAGATACATATCAGCGCCACCCCCTCTTGTAACGAACTGATTGTTTCCCCGTGCCGCGCCCACCGGGAAGAAGATAAGGACTACGCCGTGGTCTTTGCCACACCAGTCAATGCCAAGGGTATCAAGCTCTTCACCTCACCAGCACGTATTGAGGAGGTCGGTAGTGAGGAGGCTGAGTGGGATTGGCCGCTTGGCGGGCGCGGTGGCGGCGTTAGTGAGTGCATGATTGTCTTTGACGACGTGTTTGTCCCCTGGAACCGCGTCTTTATGTGCGGCGAATGGCAGTACTCACGAGACCAGGCTTGGTTGTTCGGCGTTTTCCATCGCTTGTTCGGCACCTGTCACAGGGTAATCGCAACCGAAGAGGCCGCTGGCGTCGCCGCGCTGCTCGCCGAATATAATGGCCTTGACCGGTATCCGCATATCCAGGAGAAACTGGCCTGGCTCGCCATGCATGCTCAGATCATTGATGCTATGGCACAGTATGGCTGTGAGCATCCCGACTTCTTTGAGGATATTGGCCTAGCCACGCCGAGTCTGATGTTCACCAACATCGCCAAATACATCTTTGCCAACGACCAGCACGAGACTTCCAAACTCGTGGCTGACATCGGTGGCGGTATTCTCACCACCGTCTACAATTATCGCGACTGGATGAACCCGGAAGAGCGGCCTTACATTGAGAAGTACCTGGCCGGCAAAGGTGGTATCCCTACAGAACATCGACTCCGTGCGATAAGAATGGCCAAGGACCTGATTGGTCACGGTCACGATGGAGCGACCATTCATGCCGAGGGATCTCTGGCCGCACAGAAGATAGCAATGTATGCCGCCGCTGACTGGGAGAAGTACAAGGCTATTGCCAAGAGAATCGTGGGTATTCCCGGTTGGGAAGAGCATCCGGCTACGAAGGACCTGCCACCGCACCCGTCCAAATGGATTATATAAACCACCCGGGACTATTTACCAGCAGGAGGGGACCAAGCAGGTGTGGGATCGAACTTTTCGCTATTGCGTGTGATTCCATATCAAGAAGGCATTGCTAGCACGAGCTATCTGCATTGCCTTGACACTATTTATCCAGCCCACGCTGCACCCCGCGTAGATAGGCAATCTGTCCGACATGCATGGCTATCTCTGTACTCACATGCTCTACTGTGACACCTATCGAGTCTGGAGAGCGGTCAGGTCTGGGCACTTCAGATAGTCTCTCGGGAGGGATCGAGTTCAAAAAAGCCAGCGTCTTCTCTCGTACTGATTTGGCATATTCTCTGAGGATTTCCAGCTTTGGTGCCGGCCAAGCCTGGAGTTCCTCCACGGTATACTGGTAAGCTTTGGCAGGTGTACCCAATTTCTCCTGCCATTTTTGGGTCTCGTAGAGTTCTTTCTCGTGCTGGATAACTCTGTTGACAAAGAAATCCTCAACTCGGGTCATGTGCCAGAGGATGAAGGAGACACTGTTGCATTCGGGCGATGGACTCCAGGTGGCCTCCTCTTGAGTGAGTCCATTCAGCGCTTTGGTCAGGTAGCGGTGGCTCTCTTCCAGAGATCCCAACACCAGTTCTTTAGCATCCATAAGGCACCTCGTCAAGCACTTTGGTTTGTTGATCAAATTATAACAGTTAGGCGATGAGAAATTAAGGGCCGACCTTAATACATTGTAGTCAATCAGAACAGCTAGTAGGTATCCCAAAACAAAGATTGGTTGTTGGAGAATACCATGCTCACCGAAACATCATCTCGTGCAATACCCTGTGGTCAGTTATAATCTTATAGATTCGGCATTAACAAAATGAGTTTCTGTACAGTTCGGCAGATTGCACAAAAGTCAGTATTGTGCAATCCCCTTTCGAGGATTAGGTATTTTCCTGTGGTATTCTAGGGAAATAATACCTAATTCGTAGTAGGCCTGATTGGTATGGTGTACCTGGAATTCGGATTAGGGTTACTAATGGGGTCAAGATGCCAATTTCTTGGCAACTTGCATTTTCCCTCTTCTTTCCAGTGCGAGAGTCGCTTTCAGACGGTACCTTATAATAATCCTTAATGATAACTTATGGTCTGTTTAATAGCTTCCTCAAGCTCCTGTGGAACATCAGTGCCGATTAAATATTTCTTACCTGTTATTAACTTGATCTGGACAGCATGAAAGTCGGAAACCCTCAACAGCATCCCGTGAGGAGTTAACCGAATACCCCACCCGTAATACCAGGGATTTTTAACGGCTTGACACGATTCTATCTCATTCAACTTAAACCGTTTGCGGATTACTCCAGGCCCAAATTGCACTAATAGCTCTTCTTCACTGATGACCACGGTTAAACTGGGAAATAACACTAGAGCTACCGCGAGGACAACCAGGACTGCGATAGCAATCCAATTAACGCCGGTAGTCGCCAGGATAATCCCGATTGCCACCATTGCTGCTACAATGGCCACAATGATGAAGTATCCAACCTGAGTATGTTCGTAGCGCTTAATCATAATATCTTTCGTGTAATTATACCCAGGGGTGTGTTTGGAGACAATGAATTGGGAACGGTCCATGTTTTGAATGATTACTCGTATTGTGGGGACATAATACCTGATTTGTAGTAGGCCCGATTGGTACGGTGTACCTGGAATTAGCTAAGGCATTGCCTTGATGGCGACGATAATCTCGGTGGGTACTCGGAATATTTTGACTTTTTCTTTGCTTTTTATCTGATATCCTGCGTCAACCAGGCATTGCTCGGCATAGATTGGCCTGGAGCCCAGATACTTGGGGCATTTCTTGTGTAGCCACTCATAGCCCCTCAAGAATACGGAGTTCCCGTTCTCTTTTGACGTGTCAGCGATCCCCAGCCTTCCGCCCGGCTTTAGCACCTTCTTTATCTGGGCAAGCACCTTGGGAATCTCAGGCGTGTCAAAGACCTCAAGGGTAAAGCTCATGAAAACCGCATCGAAGGTGCTCTCATTAAAAGGCAGACACGTTGCATCTCCACAGCACAGCTCAACTGCGCCTGCCAGTCCCGCCTTCTCCAGCCTTCTTTTCGTTCTTTCTATCATGCCTCGGGAAATGTCAACGCCATAGGCTTGTCCCGCCGGGCCGACGAGTTCTGTTATCTGCTTCAAGCAGTCCCCGGTGCCAAAGCCAACTTCCAGTACGCTCTCCCCTTCTACAATTGATAGGCGTTGCAAAGCCATCTCCGCATAGTTGTGCCGAATCAGTCCAAGGGTATAATCATAGATCCGGCTGAGTATGTCGTAGGCTTGCTTGGCTTCCGCTTTGGTTCTGAGGACTGGAAGTATATCGCGGGCCTTCGACTTACTTACTCTATCCACGCCTTCTTGTCCAGGTTTACCATATCCTTGAAGAGTGTATCGCTTAACAATGTTACCAGCGCCGAGGCGGGGACCTATTTCCTGTCAGACTTCACCGTCTGGTATTCTGGGCAAATAATACCTGATTTGTAGTAGGCCTAATTGGTATGATGTCCCTGGAATTCGGTGATGGTTTATTCAACATAGCTCCTCGACCAGTTTTTGACGCTCTATTTCAAGGTAAGCAGCGATCTCATTCATGATACTGCTCAGAGTACCGACTCTGAGAGGTTTTTGTCCGGGAATGGTGATGTCAGGCGGATGAGCCGGGGCATCTCTTCGGCCTCAAAATGGCACTGCATGGTATCCTGCACCATCTTTTTCAGTTCTGCAAAGGAATCGGCTTCGGTAAATATGTTATGTCCGAGTGCCCTGGCGGTATAACCACCTTCCGGAACTTCCTCTACCAGAAAGATTATCTCCTTTTCCACATCTCTCTTGGGCGGGGCTCAGTTTCTTAATCCCGACCCTGCCGGTCATTAAAATAAGTGTAGCATAGTCTTGAACAGGATTTGAAGCGATAAATACCAGTTCGATAAAATTAATCTATATCAGCGTTGGTATTCTGGGACATGATACCCGATTTGTAGTAGGCCTGATTGGTATGGTGTCCCTGGAATTATGAGTTATAGCATCCCAGTTGGTATGATAGTATTTGGCAAACCGAATTGAGTTGGGTAGTCCAGGTATAGACTTGTGGTTCCCGGGGATGGGGATAGCGCCAGGATGAAAAGAAGCGCAGTAGTCTGCATTGTTCCTTCCGTCATATTCTTAGCACTTGCCCTGTTCAGTTACTTCTATGAATCGAGGTCAACCGGGCTTCTGCCAATGATAACCTATCCATTGCGCGATCACTCTATTCCGTTCGTAATCATAAGCGCAGTTCTCGCGTCCTGCGGCATCTTCATTCAGAAAAGCAAGGGGAAATGATGATTTTCAAGTTCCTCATGGTCTTTCTCTCCCTGGGTTTCATAACAAAGATTTTGGGCGAGGTAGTTCACGAGGTCATGGGCCATGGTCTATTCGTCCTGACGTTTGGTGGGAGAATAACAAGCATAAGAATCTCTTTGCTCTGGCCCTATGAGCTGTCTTACATTAGATTTGCCTCCCCATCCCTTGGTTTCCAGCCCTGGCAGATGATTTTAGTATATGCTGGTGGCATACTCGCGTGCTTAATGGTCTCGTTCATATTACAGGTCATCCTGCTGTTAAGCTTCTCGAAAAGGGGAAATTGGGTGTTTTCATCGACGCTTTTCTGGCTGGCTTTTTGGACATTCATAAACGCGGCTGGATATCTTGTTCTAGGAGGTATAAAGCCGTTCGGCGATGTTGCCTACCTCATATCTGCGGGGGTCATGACGCAGCAGCTTGCCTTCATTCTGGGACTTTTGATATTTCTCGCCAGCCTTTTTTCACTTTCCATAATACTGAGGAATGTGCTAAGCAAAGCCGGTGTTAAAGAAGATGCAAGGTGGAGTATCGTTATCTTCTGGCTTATAATTCCCTTGCTGACGCTTGTCACCATTGTTGGTTTGGGTCAACCGTTGCTCATTGCCTTATTAGGTTTTATTCCAGTCCTGGCAGCATGCGCCGGACTTTTATTGCATAATGTAATCTTATCTCGCAGAAAGAATGGGGAAACGCGTGCGTGAAGGAAGCAGACTCCGAGGTAATATTCTGGGACATAATGCCTGATTTGGAGTAGGCCTAACTGGTATGGCGTTCCTGGAATTACCAGAAGGGGCCAGGGAGTGAGAGAGGATTACCCGGCCCCTTCTAGCCCTAGAATATCTTGATTAAGTTAGCACTCTTTCTCTCTTTAATCATTTACTGGCTATTTTTTAGTCTTATCACTATGAGAGCCAGTCTTAGTCCAGCGAGCCAGAAGCTCACCGGCAACCTCACGACCGCCCAGTCCAAAGGCAATAGCAGCTGCTATAGCAGCTGCGCCCAGGGCCAGCCCAAAGCCTAGCAGAATGAGATCGTCGGCAAAACCCATTGCCCGTATTCCGAGGAAGACACTCAGTACAATGATGGAGATCCTGGCGAAGGAAACCAGAGCTTCTGACCTGGCGCCTGCCCGTAGAATATTAGCCACGAAATTGGCAACAAAAATGCCGACGCCGATAATAACAGCAGCCAGAAGAACCAGCCCCAGGAATTGGGTCAAGACGGCGATCAACTCGTTCACAACGGTGAAACCGAGCAAGTCCGCTGCCATCATTAGTGCAAAGAGCATTATGAATACCATAATGACGTAGCCGACCACATTAGTGGCGGAGCCGACCCCTGTAGGTGGGCTTTTTGCTAGACCTAACCTGACCGGCAACTCATCAAAGTTAAGGTTGGTTAGAACTTTGGTAACCAGCCTAACTAAGAGACGGCCTACGAAGTAGGCGATAGCAAGAATTACTAAAGCGCCGATAATGTGCGGAATGGCGACAAAGATTCTTTCAAATACAAGTACAATTGAGTCAAAAAGACCTTCTACGCCCAGAACTTGCAGTATGGCCAGTATAAACAATATCCATACGATCCAAAAAACTGCTGTGCCCGTACCTTGGGCCACCGGAAACTGGCTTTCATCTTTGGGGTCTTGACCCTTACCCAGCCTCTTATCGATACCACTGGCCCGCAAGAGTTTTCTAATGCCTGCCCTGAGGACTTTGGCCAAAATCCAGGCTAGGAGCAATAGGATCAGTACGGCGACGATAGTGGGCAGGAAACCTATTAGCGTTCCGAAGAAATCCTGGAAAGACTGTAATACGCTACCCCAGTCCATTCTTAGCACACCTCCTTTCTGTTAATTTTAATTTTGCTGCTGTGCATTCATATGCACCACTTTAGTTTTCCCAACATCTTAGTCCATGACACATCACCCCCCTCCAGCGCTGTCAAGTGTATTCTAGGATTTTCGCCAGATTGGTGGAAAAGTCGGTAAATTAAGTGACAAGACTGACCTCCACTCTCCTCCTAGCCAGCAACAGCAAGCTGGCAGGCTGACAAACTAGCAGCCTCCTCACGTTTTTTGGAAGAGCTGCCCTCTTACCTCTAATTATAATGCTAACGCCTGTTTTGTCAATACGGGTGGTATTCTTCTGGGGACATAATACCTGATTTGTAGCAGGTCTGATTGGGCAGGGTGTCCCTGGAATTCCCCTAGAATGCACCTGAGAGGCCCGAGAAAGGGCATTAAACCTTCTGTCACATATTTCAACACCCAACACACACCGCCCAACTCTTCGGCGCGCTCCTCCATAATTAGTAGGGTGTCCCTGAAATTCGCTTGAAGGTATTAAAGGGACTGGACACTCCTTTAATCTCCAGTTAGATATCCAAGAGCTTGAGATGTTATCAAGCGCCAATTGGCCTGCTAATATTGTGCAATTTTATTGACGGATGCGGGTATTTAGTGTACAACACGGCAAGCGTGTTAAAGGAGGTGATGAAAATTTTGTTTATGGTGACAGAGACATATCCGACTAAGAGTATAGCCGAGGCTGGAAAGGTAGCTTTAGAGGCTTATACAAAAGAGCCACCACCTTATGTAAAAACACTCGGCCTCTATATCGCTCCTGGCGGTGATGGCGCAAAATCGTATGCCCTTTATGAGATAGAAAAAGGGCATGTCGATGAAGGGTATAAGTAACTGCTGAAAGTATACGTTCCATTCTTCAATATTGATGGATGGAAATTTGCGGTACAGCCTGTGCTGTCGGTGGAAGAAGCATTACCATTGACAGGCCTATAATCCGAATTTTGTAAGCAGAATTTCAGACCAAAAGCCAACGTTCTATTCCGGGTGGAAATACCTGATTTGTAGCAGGCCTGATTGGTATGGTGTCTCTGGGAGTCGGAAATCCTGAGGCGTCTTTCTACCAAATTATTGGTGGGCCTTTTCCATCAGCTCTTGTCTGCGTCTTCTGTATTCGATTATAGGCCGGTCGGCTTGAAATAATTGCTCCCCAATTTGCAGGGCTGATGCCTTAGGTTGTTGCGTAACCACGACTCTTCTGTCCTGATGGGTAATAATCAGGTTAGGGGGCGTAGATAAGCGCGTTATCAATTT
>Ga0315532_1000494_pt1 | contig 31453 bp, 24 predicted proteins | sample SalMarWE160370MG_FD_203082 | JGI IMG/M metagenome (GOLD analysis project Ga0315532, IMG submission 203082) | Salt marsh sediment microbial communities from the Plum Island Ecosystem LTER, Massachusetts, United States - Salt Marsh Sediment WE1603-70 ...
GAGCGGTAGAGCCGACTCCCTTCACGGAAAGGCACAAACTTCGTTATCGTTTAAAACCCGCCTTTGCAATTTTACCTGTTATCCTGTTCGTCTCAGGGATGTTGCTGGTTCTGATCGGCGGCGTGGGGAACGATGTAAGTTCATCATCTTCGGATGAAGAGATAACGGTCGGGTGCAAGAATTTCACCGAGCAACTGATTTTGGGAGAGCTGATGGCTCAACTCATCGAAACTCATACAGAGCTTAGCGTTGAGCGAAGATTCAACTTAGGCGGCACTATGATATGCCATAATGCTTTGGTTCGTGGAGAAATCGACGTCTATTGTGAGTATACCGGCACAGCACTAACCGCAATACTGAAGGAATCAGCCATAACCGATCCCGAAGCTGCCTATGAACGTGTTGCACGCATGTACAAGAAGCAATACGATCTTATATGGCTCAAACCTTTCGGTTTCAACAACACCTACACCATCACGGTGCGTCAGTTAGACGCAAAGAAACACAACTGGAACACGATCAGCGATCTTATCCCTGATGCTCGAAAGTTACATGCTGGATTCACGTCCGAATTCATGGAACGTGAAGACGGTTATCGAGGCCTGAAGCAGGTTTATAGTCTTGCCTTTGGTGAAATCTCTGATTTAGAGGCGTCACTGATGTACAAAGCACTGGCGCAAAGTCAAGTTGATGTGATCTGTGGATTCGCCACCGATGGTCGTATACCCGCATATAATTTGCTACCTCTGGAAGACGACAAGGCATTTTTCCCGCCGTATTACGCTGCCCCCGTCGTACGACAGGAGATTTTAGAAAGATACCCTGAGATTGAGTCAATACTGGCGCGGATTGTAGGTCGCCTGGATGACGTGACAATGCAGCAACTAAACTATAAAGTTGACCAAGGCCACATGGATATACGCTCTGTTGCTCGTGATTTCCTCCGTGGTCCTAAGTAGAAGTCCTGTGGAGCCGCTTTGCGCAGGGCAGATGTTAGTTTCAGTATCTGTGCGCGGCAATAACACGTTTGCTTAACTTTAACAAGGCTCTTGCCATGTCCAATATCACCAAGCTAGGTAGCAGCTATAGTGGCGGTAAAATAAACCTATCGCACGCATCGCAATGATGGCAATAACCTGGGCTGCTAAATCCAGCACCAGATGAACTGTATCCATTGCAAGATTTACACCAGTAAACGGCCTGGTTTGCATCTCAATAATACCGGTAGCAACAAGTAATGTCACCACTACCAGATACGGCCCAAATGCTCTGGCTACAGGCTTGAAAAGATAATCGGGCCTTAACAACGTGATGTCCTTGCCGACCGCTACGGTCAATATTGCTACCGGAAAAATAAATAAGCCGAGAATAAATAATAACAGCGGCCCGATTCCCATTTGCTGTATGCTGTCACCAGTCAGTTTGCTGTTTTCCTGCAGACTGGACGTGATAATAAATGGAATCTGCACAACCGCCATAGTCCACAAGAAGATACAAAGCGGCTTAATGATGTACCACAAAAAAGTAAGGCTTGTACCAAGGTAAATTTTCGGCAGCTTGTCTATCTCGGATGCCGTCTCGTAAATGATGTTCATGTAAAATCCCAACAGCCAGCCCCAGACGACTACAAATGAGATAATATTCATACAACAGATGCCTGTGCCGAGAAGAAATTTAAAGAGCACCGCTACAAGAACAAATACCAAGGTTGTTGTGTTATCTGAGTCGATAAACAGCTTCCAGCTATCGACGAATACCGCCCGGCAAAAGCCGGGCAGTGGATCAGTTCTTTTAACTTTTATCTCAATTTTCTGCGGTGTTTCAAAATCTTCGGATGGTATTATGAAAAGCTGTCCGCAGGTTGTACATCGGGCGCGCTTGCCGCAGTGCTTTCTGTCAAAGGCAATAATCGTATCGCACTTAGGGCAGTAAAATTGAATGGTCATGTGTCACCAGGGCAGACAGCAGGTATAATATTTGTAGAAAAAGCCTATCGCACGCATCGCCATCAGGATAAATATCTGTGCAATAATATTTAATAGTAAATAGCCAGCAGCAACCAGAGGCTCTTGGCCGGTGTATTGTCTTGCTTGCATCTGAAGAAAGCCGGCGACACCGAGCAGCATCGACATCGCCAGATAAGGTACAAACGCTCTGATGATAGGAAGCACAAAATAATCAGGCCTTAACAGCGTAAGGTCTCTGCCTATTGCAACCGTCAGTATTGCCATTGGAAACAGAAACAATCCGCAGAGCAAAAGCACAATCAATTCATTACCCGTTATCTTTGCTATTATAGCAACGATGAGGAACGGCAGCTCAACCACAAGCAGCGCGATAGCAAATGTATATACTGATTTAATAATGTGCCAGATAAGACCGTTAAATCCCCCCATAACGATGTCCGGCAGATTTTCCAGCTCAAAAGCGGTAGAGTATATTATCTCCATGTAATACCAGAACAGAAATCCCCAGGCTGCCATGTGAAGAATATATCCTAAGGGTATAGGTATATCGATAGAACGATTTGCAGACAAAGTCACTGTAAAATTTAGACGAGATGCGAAGAACTTAAAGCATACCGCTATCGCTATTAATACTAAGCCGGTGACATTTTCCGATTTTGTGAACAGCTTCCAGTTGTCAACAAATGCAGCTCGGTAAAAGCCGGGCAGCGGCTCACCAGGTTTTTCTTTTTCAGGCTTGATTTTCTTCGGCTTTTTTTCGTCCTTGGAGGGGATTATGAAAAGCTGTCCACAGGTCAAGCATCGTGCGCGTTTGCCGCAGTGCTTCTCAGCAAAGCCAATCAGTGCACCGCAATGGGGACAGTTAAACTGAATGGTCATATTCGTATTGCGTATTGCGTCGTGCGTACTGCGTGTAGTGCCTTGGATTTTTATTGACGCAATACACATCACGCACAACGCACAACCACGTTATTCCCGCTGCATGCAATCGGTAAAGGCTTTAAGGTCATTGGCCCACTTCTTGGCTTCCAGCAGATCGACTTTATCCTGTCTTACCAGCATCGCCAGATGTTTTTCCATAGTTATCATTTTCTCATCGGGCTTTTCACGAATCCTCGTTTGCAATTGCGAATATAATTGCTCTATCTTTCCGGTGCGAATCAGGTTGGCGCAGGCGTAATTATTGTTGAGGATTTCCATAGCTACAATTCTGCCTGTACCATCTTTTTTGGGCACGAGCTTTTGACAGATGATGTAGGCCAGCCCGAGTGAGAGCTGATTTCGCACTTCAGCCTGTCTGCCGGCTGGAAAATAATCCAGGATTCGCGTCACCGTGCCGGTGGCGTCCCTGGTGTGCAGTGTAGAAAAGACCAAATGGCCGGTCTCGGCGGCCATAAGTGTCATGGCTATAGTCTCGGGGTCGCGCATTTCGCCGACAAATATTATATCGGGATCTTCCCGCATCATTTCCTTTAATCCCTGAATGAAGGATTTAACGTCCCTTCCTACCTCGCGTTGCGAGATAATCGAATATTTCTGCTGGTAGATGTATTCTATGGGGTCCTCGACTGTTATGATTCGGCAGGCATGTTTTTCGCTGATTCTGCCTATAAACGAGGCGATGGTCGTGGATTTGCCGGCACCGGTGATGCCGGTTAAAAGGACCAGGCCGTGCTTGAGATTGACAATATCTTCCCAGACGTTATTCGGAAAGCCGATATCTTCTATTTTGGGAACATCCAGCGATAATGCACGGATGGCCGCGGCTATTCCGTCGTTTTCTTTGAAGATATTCATTCTAAACTGTAGCGAGCGCAGCCGATAAGAGCAATCGACGCTATTCTGGCCCTTCAGCTTGTGCAGATTATTGTCGCTAAGCAGTGGATAGATAAGCTGCTTAGCTGTGTCCGCCGTTACGTCTGGGCCTTTAAGTTTTACCAAGTTGCCGTCGATGCGATATGTAGGCGGTGCGCCAACTTTGATATGCAGGTCTGAGACCCGCATCGCGCCGTGCTTCTCAAAGTAGGTCAGCATATCAAGGATGCTGAACTGGCCCAGTTTTTCGGTTGGATAAATCCTCGCTGTTTCAGAACATCCTTCAGCCATATTTGTCTCCACCACTGCATGGTAATTGGTAATTGGTGATTGGTAATTACCAGTTTCCATTTACCATTTAACCGATATTTGTGCCGGTAATTAGTATATCGGCATAGCTTTTATAATGCAAAGGCTAAGTTTAGCCGTCGCCGAGACGGCGACGGATATTACTTTTTATTTTTTCTTCTTATAGGCAAGCCAATCCTTGAGGTTTTTGGCTAATATTTCCACGTCTTTTTTCTGCATAATATGGTCGATGATTGCCGGCGGGACTCTAATATTTACCATCGCTTTGTAAGCCCTTTGCCAGAGCCGGTCTTTTTTAGCCTGTGAATCGGCAAGGTACAATTCCGTTACCAGCTCGCTTAATTTCTGGAGCATTATCGTATCGAGGTTATTGTAGTAATCCGAAAAAACCTTCTTTTGATATTCCGAATATTCTCTTGTAGCCATAGCGTTCCTTTTATTTTTCCAAGATGCCCTTTTTTACAGAAAAGTTTTAGATAAATCAAGTTATCGACATTATAGTATTGGTTTTTGCTGGCTTTGATTGAATAAACAGCTATAATTCGTTCTGCGTTGACTGTGAATAATCCGGCCCTGTGGGAGTATAACGCCGCTTTACAGGAATTAAAGCGTATCAAAGGATGATATTAGAGTTAGCATGGGACAAAAAAAAGCCGTTATTTTGATTATTTGCACGATCATGATTCTGCTGCCAGTGGAACTATCGTCAGCCAGCAATACCATAAGGCATCTTGACGACAATGAAAGAGAATCGATCTTCGTCGGTCAGAATATGCACTTAGCCGGTCGAGAGGTTGTAAGTCACCAGATAAATACTGAAAAGGGACCCGGCCATATTCTTGTTTTTCCGAAGGGATTTTCGATGCTGTTCGGGGCTAATAAGTTCTCCAGCGACAGTGCTGTGGTCTGGCTGATAAGCGTAATGACCAGGCCCGGCGGCAGCGTCTTGGATGGCTACGAAGTGAAAATGTATCTACACGGCGATGTATCGGCTGAAGACGCGAAAAATGCCGAGGCAATTGCTTTTAAGTGGGTGCTGACCGAACGGGACCGAGCAGTGGTAGCTCGATTCGGTTTCAGAGGCGAAGCCTTTGTAACCGCGGAAAAAAGAGAAACTGTCGACCCTCGCGGATTAGAGCTTTACGTAGAGGCCTTTGCCGCAGTTGGTCCCCCTCAGGGGTTCAAACCAAATCTGGAATTACCGGCTGAAGGCTTGGAGTTTGAAGAATCGGTCATTATCATGCCTGTAGAGAAAGAGCCTCGTTTTACGTATCCAATATCGCCTGTAGGCGAAGCTACACCACAGTTATCTTTCGACCCAAAAGCAAATATCGCAACGGTAATCGGCAGATTCTATATTGGGCAAAAGCAGGGTGAATCCGGCCGATTACTGGAATTGCAGGCTGATAATGCGGTAATATTTTTTGCCGAGCAGGATGATAAAGAGACCAGCGGGTCCGGAAGTATCAAAGATTTTTTGGCAGCGGGGAAAGTGCAGGCGATTTATCTATCCGGCGATGTGCTAATGACGCGAGGACAGCGAACGATTCGAGCGGACGAGATGTACTACGATTTCAGCCGGAACCAGGCTTTGGCGATAAACGCAGTACAGAGAACCTTTGACTCCTCAAGAGGTATTCCGATTTATATCAGAGCAGCTAAGCTAAGGCAGGTGGCCGAAGACAAATTTGCCGCTGAAAACATCACCTTGACAACCAGCGAATTTTATCTGCCGCAGCTTTCGGTTAATGCTTCGCAGGTAAAAATCACCGATACAACGCCTGTTGATGAGCAAACCGGCAGGCTCTCCGATGATAGTTTCTATGCCGAGATGTGGGATACGCGGTTTAAGTGGTACAATAAAACATTTTTTTATTGGCCGTATGTACAAGGTAATCTACAAAGACCCGACATTCCACTAAAAAGCATAAGTACCCGCAGAGACAAAACCTGGGGAACGTCAATTGAAACACAATGGTACCTCGCCCGGCTGCTGGGATTACAAGAGCCGAAAGGAACAAGTGGCACTTTTGCATTGGATTATTACAGCAAACGAGGCATTGGTAGCGGCATAAATATTGATTATCAAAGAGAGAATAGTTATGGCAGGATTTTAAGTTATGTAATCAAAGACCACGGCAAGGATAGGCTTGGAAGAGCCGGGGGGCGGAAAAACATTGAACCGCCGCGCGACCTTCGCGGTCGGTTCCGCTGGCAGCACAGACAATTTCTACCGTACGACTGGCAACTTACCACCGAGCTGAGCTATATCTCTGATAAAAATTTCATAGAGCAGTTTTGTCGCACCGAGTTCAATACCGACAAGGGGCAGGAGACACTCCTTCAATTAAAGCGGACCAAAAATAACTGGGCCCTGGCCTTTTTAGGCAAGGTTCGGCTAAACGATTTTCAGAGCGACTTAGAAGAGCTGCCCACTGCTGAGTTCCACTGGACGGGCCAATCATTTTTTAACGACAGGCTTACATTTTATAGCGATAACCAGTTTAGCCAATTTCGCCAGCGTTATGGTTACAGCACGACTGCCTTGAAGGATTTTTTCATATTTAGCTCAACGAGAAATGAAGTGGACATGCCTATGACTTTCGGCAGATCAAAAGTGGTGCCTTTCTTGGCGGGCACGATCGGATATGAAGACGGCACCGGCTTTCGTACCGATATCGATGGCTTAACAAAGCCTGCTGAAACCACTGTTTGGCTCGGCGAAACGGGGGTGCGAGCGACAACGCAACCTTTTTGGAAGATTTATCCCAATGTCCAATCACAGCTCTGGGATCTGAAGGGTTTGCGGCACATTATAAGCCCACATTTAACAGCCGTTGCTTATACCCAGAATGACTCGGTCTTTGAGCAGCGCGACACACTGAACATGGGTATTTCTCAACGGCTACAAACAAAGCGAGGCATCGGACTTCGGCGAGCTCCATCCAGGTCTGAGTCCCTCTTCGAACCTGGGTTTCGGGATCGAAGACAATCGAACCGCGACAAAGACGGTATTGTCGACTGGATGCGCCTGGATACAGATGTTACATGGATAAATAATTCGAGTAATCCATCATCGGCTGGGCCTGGGCCGGATCGATTCATCTGGAACAAGCCTTTTATCCCGACAGCCAACAGACGCAGCAGTAATATATTCGGCCCAAGACGTAATTATGTCTCAGCAGACTATACATGGAATCTGAGCGATACTACGGCGCTTTTAAGTGATATGAATTTTGACTTGCAAAGCGGAGTGGTGCAGCAATTTAATATCGGAGTATCAGCTCTGCGCTGGCCTAATTTAAATTATTATATCGGAAACAGATATTTAAGGCGCCTTGTGAACGGTTACGGTGAGAAAGGCTCAAATGCGTTTATTCTCGCAGGTACATATGCGCTTGACCCGCGATATGCGGTTGTCTTCTCACAGCAGAATGATTTTGACTATGGCGTAAATGTACGCAGTGAAATATCTGTTGTAAGGCGTTATCACAGGATTAATTTAGCTCTTACGTATAGTGTGGATGAATCGTTGGATGACCGTTCAGTAGTACTTAGTATATGGCCTGAAGGTTTGGAGGAATTAGCCTTCGGGAGAAGATATATGAACATTGGCAGCTCGGCGGACTATTAATCCTGTTAGAAACGAGATGTCAGATACATCAATCGCTCGTTTAAAAGAAATTTCTAATGGGGTAAACAGCTCGTTTGGTCGATAATTTTAGTTTGGGAAACCGAAAATTAAAGGAGATAATTATGCCGTTGGTAAATACCAAAAAAATGTTCGAGATGGCTTATAAAAATGGCTATGCCGTTGGTGCCTTCAATGTGAACAATATGGAAATTACACAGGGCATTATTGATGCTGTAGCTGAAGAAAAGGCCCCGCTTATCCTTCAGATTTCAAGAGGCGCCCGTGACTATGCAAAAATAAGTTATCTCAACGCGATTATCAATGTGGTGGTTAAAGAAAATCCCGACATTCCCATAGCCATAAACCTCGACCACGGTGATACCTTTGAGACCTGCAAACAGTTTGTCGATGACGGTTTTACATCTGTAATGATAGATGCTTCAAGCAGACCGTTTAAAGAGAACATCGAGATAACCAAGAAAGTTGTCGAATATGCACATCCCAGAGATGTTTCTGTCGAGGCTGAATTAGGACAGTTGGGTGGAATCGAAGAGGATGTCGTGGGCGTAGATGATGTGCGTAAGCACCTGGCCGATCCGGACCAAGCGGTAGAGTTTGTTGAAAAAAGCGGCTGTGATTCACTGGCTGTGGCCTGCGGCACCAGTCACGGAGCCTATAAATTCAAGAGCGAACCTACGCTCGCTTTCGACGTAATACAAGAAATAGGAGAAAAGCTGCCGGGATTTCCTCTGGTAATGCACGGCGCAAGCAGTGTGTTGAAAGAATTCGTCGACCTTATCAACAAGTACGGCGGCAAAATGCCCAATGCGATGGGTGTCCCTGAGGCATCGATCAGTAAAGCCGCGAAGATGGCCATTTGCAAGGTCAATATCGATACGGATTTGAGACTGGCATTGACAGCCAAAATCAGGCAGGTCTTTGTGGAAAAACCGAGCGAATTCGACCCGCGAAAGTACCTTGGCCCCGGCAGAGAAGCTATCAAAGAGATGGTCAGGCATAAGCTGCACGTCCTTGGTTGTGCCGGCAAAGCAGAAGAGTGTTTGTAAACTGGTTAAATGGTTATCGGTTAAATGGTTATTAACCACTCGCCAATCCACCATTCACCAATTACCAGTTACCTTGATTAGGAGTAGTTCATTGCGGTCGCCAAAATCAAAAAACTCATTTGGTATGAAAAAAAATGAGAAGACAGAATTCTATTTTCTGATTACTGTTTTCTGCATTCTGGTGTTCTTGTGTTGGTCTGTTGGACATAGCTTTTCAACTCCAACAGCACCTTCGGAGGATTCCCTCAAGACAGGGTATCAAACTTCTGCCGCTAATATATCAGATGACTTAAGCGAATTGCTTCGAAAAAGGCTAATGCCCGCCGAAGTTATTCAGGCCGAACCGATAGAACCAAACGTTGCGGAAGTTAACGAACCGCCATCAAGCGCTATCCAAGAAGCTTGTGAGCTAATCTACCAAGGAAAATTCGACTTTGCAGGTGAGCTGCTTAAACAGACCAATCAAGGCAATCCAGACGATCCCAATTCCAGCGCGCTTCTCGGCGAAGGCTCACTGAGCCGGAGCGGAACAGCCAGCTCATCCCAGACGAATCCCACGCACAAGTTTAATCCCGATCAAGTCGAGACCGCTCGCCAACTGTTGGAGATTATAGGTGAATATCAGACTTTAAATCAACAGCGTCTGTCGGCCAGGCAGTCTGCATACCAGCAACAGTTAGCCGAGCTGGAAAAACTTCAGACTGAAATAAGCCTAAGTGACATAAATGATTTAGCATATATAACCGATTCAAATGACATAACCGATACAAACGATATAACCAAAGTGCTATCTGTCATCGTTAAAGCAAGTGAGTTGGCCGCTGCTGCACAGAGATCAGAGCTTCTGTCCAGCCCATTCGTGAAACAGGTTCTTCAAAAAACAATAGACAAGGCCGCCAACTTCGAGACACAGGGCAAGTGGCTCGATGCATATACAACCTGCTACGCCTGGCTGCAGGCAATCGATCCCAACAATAAAGCGTACTCAGATTATGCCGATCAGCTTTTAGATAAAGCCGGCATTGCCTTGTCTCTTCAGGACAGTCCCTGTGAGACGCGAGAAGAACGTTTCCATGGCATCAAAAAAGAGATGTTCATTCGGGCAATAAATGCACTGGATACGCATTACGTCAACACTATTGATTACAACCAAATGGCTGCCGATGCCCTAAAACGTTGTAAAATGTTGGCGGAGGTGGTAGAGACAACCTATCGGCCTGGTCAACAATTACCAGCGGTTCTATCAGAGACTAAAGATGCTGAAAATTCTTTCCCGCCGCTCGATGCCAACGAGCTTACTAATTTCTCTTCTGCCCTGGCAACAATGTCTTCCGAAATCGAATCTGCATTAAAACCCGCTGAAGACTCTGTATATGGCCTGACCTTGTCTATAGGATTGTCCAAGGACAAGTTCATAGAAATATTTGAGAAAGTTTACTCAGTTAATGCCGAAACGATTCACCTGCCTCAGCAGGTGCTGATCGCCCAGTTTGCAGAGGCGGTGTTGTCTTCTCTTGATCCCTATACTGTTATTGTATGGCCCAGGCAGGTCCAGGATTTTGAAAAGGCGATGACCAATGAGTTTACAGGGATTGGGATAGAAATCACTAAAACAAAAGGACAGTTGACGGTGTCCAGCTTATTACCGGATACACCGGCATATAGAGCTGGTCTTGATGCGGGTGATGTGATAACAGCAGTGGATGGTCTCGATACAAAAGATATGAGTCTTATGTGTGCTGTTCATAAAATCACAGGCCCTAAAGGCACAAAAGTTACGCTAACAATAAAGCGACCCAGCGAGGAAAGTGCCAAAGATATTACCATAACCAGAGCCAAGATTACTGTTTCGTCAATTCGGGGCTGGCAAAGGGCTGAAACAGGTAACTGGCTGTATATAATCGACCAGAATTCGGCAAGCTCAGCCGAGCCGCAGAACAAAATCGGCTACGTTCGTCTTACCAGCTTTTCTGCAGACGCCCCCTCGGAGCTTGATAAAGTGTTGGATAAATTAGAGAAAGAAGGCTTGAAAGGGCTTATTTTAGACCTGCGATTCAATTCCGGAGGTCTCCTGGATAGTGCTGTGGGAGTAGCCGATTTATTCATTAAAGATGGGTTGATAGTCAGAACACAACCGGGCTCCAACGGGACTCTAACTTATAAGCCGGCACACGCCAAGGGTACGCATCCCGATTTCCCTCTGGTGATATTAATAAATTCCAACTCAGCCAGTGCTTCCGAAATCGTAGCGGGGGCATTAGCAGATAAAGTGCATAACCGGGCGATTTTGGTCGGCACAAGGACACATGGCAAAGGCAGTGTGCAGGGGATGACCTCGTATCCCGGCGGTGGCGCTGTGCTAAAATATACCATGTCGTATTATCATTTACCTTCAGGCCAACGAGTTAAAAGCCGAGACCAGATCGAGAAACAAGGCGGGAAAGATTGGGGTGTCGGGCCAAATATTGAAGTCGAATTAACAAACGATGAGCTTAGGAAATGGCTCGACATTCAACGGGACAACGACGTGCTGGTACAGTCTGATCGTGGGACAGGCAGAGAATCGCCGAAAAGACATACTATTGAAGAGACCGTGGCTACAGACCCGCAATTAGCGGTTGCTCTGCTGGTTATTAAGACTAAACTAATTCAAGAAAGAATACAGAATTCTAACTCCTGACTTCTGTCTCCTATTACAAAATGCAGGATATCGGACAAAATATATTTGAACAGCAGAGACTGGAAAAGCTCAACCAGATTAAGCAGTTAGGCGTTGAGCCTTACGGCGGTAGATTCGAGGACACGGAGCTGGCTGAAGGCGTCAAGCACAGATTCAAAGACGGCGACGAAACACAAAAGGCCAAATGCGCAGGCAGAATTGTACTGCTGAGGGACATCGGCAAGCTGATATTTATTACATTGCGAGACAGCAGCGGAACAATACAGGTCGGGCTGAGCAAAAGTCTTTTTGGTGATGATGCAAACGAATGGAAGCTCGCCAAGCTGCTTGAGGTAGGTGATATAATCGGTGCCTCCGGCCAGTTAGGCAAAACCAAAACGGGAGAAATAACCATCTGGGCCGACCGTCTTACTCTTCTGAGCAAGTGTCTGTGTCCGCCACCGGAGAAATTTCACGGTTTGGCTGATATCGACCTGCGCTATAGGCAGAGATACGTTGACCTTTGGGCCAATCCTGAGGTGATGGAACGCTTTCAAAAACGCAGCGAAATCATTACTACAATCCGACAATCCCTTACGTCAAAAGGCTTTTTGGAAGTCGAGACGCCAATGATGCAGACTATCGCCGGTGGAGCTGCGGCAAAGCCTTTTGTGACACATGCAAACAAGTTGGATTTGGATTTGTTCCTCAGGATTTCGCCGGAGCTGTTTCTCAAGAGACTTCTGGTCGGCGGAATGGAAAAGGTCTTCGAGATAAATCGCAACTTCCGCAACGAGGGACTCAGCAGACAGCACAATCCGGAATTCACAATGCTTGAGGTATATCAGGCATACGCCAATTACAATGTGATGATGGATTTAACCGAGGAACTAATTTATTGTTGCGTGGAACAACACTGTCACGACAAACGAGTTCACTTCGGCGAAATGACAGTGGATTTCACCCGACCATGGCGGCGAGCCCGATACGCGGAGCTTTTAAAGCAATACAGCGGCTGCTCTTTTGACGATATAAAGGCTATCAGAGCAAAAGCAAGACAGCTTGACATAGACGAGGAAGCTTTAGACGATGCTATAGTTACTAATGAGGTGTTTGAAGCCACTGTTGAGGGACATCTTATTTCTCCAACGTTTGTGATTGATTATCCAGCGGTATTGTGTCCTTTAGCCAGACGAAAGAAGGATGATAGCAGATTTGCCGAGCGATTTGAATTGTTTGTCGCACAAATGGAGCTGGCTAACGCATACACCGAGCTGAACGACCCTGCGGAACAATACGAGAATTTTCTTACGCAGCTTCGTGGCCAGGAAGAATCGCTAACCAAAATGGACCTCGATTATATAGCAGCGTTGAAGTATGGCATGCCGCCGGCTGGCGGATTAGGCATTGGAATCGACCGATTGGTGATGGTCTTGACCGGTGCCTTGAGTATTCGTGATGTTATATTGTTTCCACTTTTAAAACCCATAAAAGATTAAATGCGTGGAGCACGGAAAAAACTCCCAAATAAACCTGGGGGGTAAGCATTTAAATGTTAAAATTATTTTTATGGCTTCGATACCTGCGTAAGAAAAAAATTGTGTTTTTGAGTATCGCTGCCGTTACACTATCAACATCGCTATTGATAGTGGTTGCCAGCCTATTTACCGGTTTCATCAATACACTCGAGCAAACGGCGGTTCAGACAATAGGTGACGTCGTTCTTTCAGCACCGATTACTTTTGCAAAATATCCTCTATTCATCGAGCAGCTCGAAAAAACCTCTGCTGTTGTCGCGGCCACGGCCACTTTATCATCTCAGGGATTGCTGCATTTAGGTAAAGGCGATGTACGAGCCGTGCATATCTGGGGGATTGAGCCTGCCAAACGAACAAAGGTAACCGGACTTAAAAAGTTTTTACGCAAACAAGGACAGCTCTGTAAAGAACCTTCTTTCGAAGTATCGGATTCGCCAAACGGTGTCGGCGCCTTTATAGGAATTGCTGTGATAGCTGAACCTAACGAAACGACCGATGAATATGATTATAGCGCGATCGACCGGATGATTGGTGAGCATGTTATTCTTACCACAGGTGCAAAAATAGAAGCCGAAGATACCACATCAAATGGCCAAGCAGGCAGAAAATTTAAAAGAAGAATCTTAAAATTAACCATTGCAGATATCGTCCAAACCGGTGTTTACGACCTGGATAAAGGATTTATCTATCTTCCTATAGAAACGCTTCAGGATGTTTTATATCCGAATGAGAAAGAGTCGCTTGCCAACCAGATTCAAATTAGACTCGCCGAGGGTACCCAGACAGACGTTGCAATTGCTCTAATCCGCGGCGTATGGCAAAATTTTGTTAAACAGCACCTTAACGCTAATCCATACCTTATAAGCTATACTGATATCGAAACGGCAAAAGAACTGCAGAGTCAGTATGCCGGTGAGCTGCGAAAACAAATGGGAGTTTTACTGCTGATTTTTGGAGTGGTAAGTTTTAGCGTGATAGTGTTGGTATTCTGTATATTCTATATGATAGCCAGGCTCAAGCAGCGGGACATTGCCATAGTAAAAAGCTGTGGGGCGGCAAGCGGTTCGGTGGCTCTTATCTTTCTTTCGTTTGGCTGCTGTGTTGGAACAGTTGGTTCCGGAATCGGAGCTGTTTTGGCATATATTATTACAAAAAATATCAATACAATTGAGGAGTGGATTAGAATAATCTTCGGGATGAAGCTATGGAAAAGCAGTGTATATATGTTTAGCAAAATTCCGAATAATATTGACTGGTGGGCTGTTTTGCCTATTGTACTGTTTGCAATTATAGCGGCGACTATCGGGACACTAATCCCTGCGATTGTCGCAGCCAGGACAAAGCCGGTCGAAATCCTGAGATATGAGTAACAAGGAATAAATGCGAAGCACGAAATTCGAAATACGAAACAAATTCAAATTACCAAAATACAAAATTCAAAACGTTTAGAGCATGGATTCGACAAGCTCACCACAAGTTTGAAATTCGGATTTTGAATTTGTTTAGAATTTAGATATTCGAATTTAGGATTTTTCAATTAAGCTATGTATAAAATTCTTATTGCAACAAGATACCTGATAAGGCGCCACATAACTTATTTCGCGGTGCTGGCGGTCGCGCTCTGTGTTTTTATCGTTTTAGTGGTTATGACCGTACTGACCGGCTTGGTAAGTGACTTCAAGCTGAAAAACCACCTGTTTACGGGAGATTGTGTCGTCGGCACCGAGACATTAGTCGGTTTTACCTACTACGAAGATCTCAGCAAGATTTTAGAGCAAGCTGATTTTATTGAGAGTGCTTCTGCTGTGATACAAAGCTACGCACTGGTCAGTCCGAACTGGACGGAGCAGGGGCTTGGCTTGGAGATTATGGGTATTGATCCGGTCAGACACAGCATGACTACAGATTTCGGCAAAACACTATATTATCACAAAAATGATGTGTCGAAAGCCTTTGAGCCGGTCTTTAAGCCAGACTTGCTGGGATGCGTGTTAGGTGTCGAGGTTGGGAACAGGCTGGGAAACTCTTTGGCGCCGCAGCGAGGTCCGAGAGGAGGATATTTTTATAGTGACCGTTTTGACGAGTCATCTGTTTCTGTAAGTTGTGTTCCTCTGACTGCGAGAGGCGCTCCGGCCAAGGCCGACTTAGGACTGATTAATACGTTGAATTTCTACTATAGTGACTATTCCCACAGTGGCTTAGCCCGCGTGGATGGCTCCTTAGTGTATATTCCCTTCGACCAGGCCCAATGGCTTTGCGGCATGGATGGCCCTTCGAAACGAGCCAACGCCATTCATATAAAGTTCAAGCCTGACGTCAATTTGCAAACCGGATGCAAAAAAGTCGCTTTGCTCCTGGAAACATTTAAACAGGAAAAAATCGGTGAAGAACAAACATACCTTTTAGATGCCGTAACTGTGCAAAGCTGGAAAGAATACAGACGAGCGCACATCGCAGCGATGGAGAAGGAACAGACGATGATGACGGTGTTGTTCGGGCTTGTAGGAATTACGACAGTCTTTATCGTCCTGGTTGTTTTTTATATGCTTATCAGCCACAAAAGCAAAGATATAGGGATACTGAAAAGCATCGGCGTTTCAAATACTGATATTATTACGCTGTTTTTGGGATTTGCTTCTTCGGTTGGCCTGATAGGAGGCGCAATAGGTGCATTCGGCGGGTGGCTGTTTTTGCGCAAGATAAATCAGGTCGAACAGTGGCTTTTCGAACATTTTGGATTTCAACTTTGGGACAGGACAATATATGCTATTGGCGATATTCCGAACCAGGTGAGATTCACTGTTTTAGCAGTGATAATTCTTTCTGCTATTGTCGCCTGCTTAGCCGGTGCGTTTATACCGAGTAGACAGGCGGCAAAGCTAAATCCAGTAGAAACTTTGCAAGTGAGTCAGTTATGAAGAATATCAAATATCAAAATGCAAAAATCAAAAAGACAAATCAAAATTCAAAAACTACTTTTTACATTTTACAATGTAATTTTGATATTTGATTTTTGATATTTAATTTTATGCAGGGCCTTCGATGATAAAAACCGAGGAAATATATAAATCTTATAAGATGGGAGCTACCAAAGTAAAGGTGCTCAAGGGCGTCAATTTGGCTGTGGAAAAAGGCGAATTTGTGGCGATAATCGGCGCTTCGGGTAGCGGCAAAAGCACACTATTGCACATATTAGGTGCGCTGGATAGGCCCGATAAAGGGGTGGTTAAATTTGAAGACAGGGACTTAAACAGCTTCAGCGCCGGCGAATTAAACAGGTTTCGCAACAAAATGGTAGGATTTGTTTTTCAGTTCTATCATTTATTGGACGAATTAAGTGTACTGGAAAATGTCTATCTGCCGACAATGGCATCGAAAAGTGTGGCCGGCTGGCTCGCCTGCCGTAAACAGGCAAAGGAACGAGCTAAAGAGCTGCTGGTTCAACTTGGTTTGGAAGAAAGAGCCGGTCACAAGCCATACCAGCTTTCCGGCGGAGAAAGGCAAAGGGTTGCTGTCGGAAGGGCCTTGATGAACGAGCCTGAGCTGCTTTTGGCTGATGAGCCGACGGGAAATCTTGACTCAGTAACGGGAAATGGTATTTTAGATGTCCTCGAAAAGCTAAATAAAGTCGGCCAAACCATTATAATGGTAACTCATAACGAAGGAATCGCAAAAAGAGCCGGGCGAATAATAAAACTGATCGATGGAAAAATAACGACCGGTACTTAAATAATATAAAGATGATAAATACTAAGCACGAAATTCGAAATACGAAACAAATTCAAATGACAAAAATACAAAATTCAAAACAAATCTTTGGGGCATTTGAATCTTGATATTGTTTTGGATTTCGATATTAGAATTTCGGATTTTTTGAGGGTTTTATGGCGTTGAAGATTTGGCTCGATGATAAACTTGTTGACGAAGCGGATGCTAAAATATCCGTTTTTGATCATGGTCTGCTTTATGGCGATGGTGTCTTCGAAGGCATTCGTGTTTACAACAGCAGGGTTTTCGAGCTTAACGCCCACATAAAAAGGCTTTATGAGTCGGCTAAGGCAATTCGACTTGAAGTCCCAATGGAAAAGAAGCAACTTATAAGTGCCGTTGAAAAAACCGTCGAAGCGAATGGTGTTATTGACGGCTACATTCGGCTGGTGATCACCCGCGGGGTAGGAACACTGGGGCTGAATCCTTTTGTCTGCGAAAACAGCAGGATATTTATTATAGCCGATAACATTCAGCTTTATCCAGAGGAGCTTTATGAAAAGGGAATGAGGGTAATAAGTGCAACCACGGTTCGCAATCATCCGCTGGCGCTTCCGCCACAGGTCAAGAGCTTGAACTATCTTAATAACATCCTGGCTAAAATTGAAGCGCTCGACAATAATGTGCCGGAAGCGGTTATGTATAACCACGAAGGTTATGTTGCCGAAGCGACGGGCGACAATGTTTTTATTGTCCGCAACGGCGTGATTTACACCCCGCCGGTCGAGGTCGGCTCACTTGAAGGGATAACACGGGCTGTAGTTATCAGGCTGGCTAAAAAAGAAAAGCTGGCGGTAGTTGAAAAGAATCTCACGAAGGTTGATCTGTATATTTGTGACGAATTTTTCCTGACCGGCACCGCCGCCGAGGTCATCGGCGTTGTCGAAATAGACGGCAGAATAATTGGTGACGGAAAACCAGGCCCTATTACTAAACTTCTGAGAAAGAACTTCTTCAAGTACGCGCACGGAAAAGAGAAATAGGACAAAATTCTGCCTGCTGACTCCTGTCTCCGCTCACAAAACCCTAAACATTATGGAGTTACCAACACATACTGATATAAGCGATAGAATTCCACACAGTGGTATCCCCCCTTTTAAACTTATTGAAGTACAATTAGACCGCGTAAGAAGACTTATCAATAAGCAACTGACTGTCCCTGCAAAAACAGATGATATCAGCCGATTGATCGAGTATATGAATATCCACAGCGGCAAGATGCTTCGGCCGGGACTGGTGTTGCTTGCAGGTAGTGCCGTTGGCCGCGTCACCAATGAGCACATTCGAGTAGCAGCAATTGTTGAGATGATTCACAATGCCACACTGCTGCACGACGATGTCATAGATGAAGGGCAAAAGCGGCGAGGATTGCCCACGGTAAATAAGCTCTGGGGCAACGAGTCCGCCGTGATATTGGGAGATTTCCTGTTAAGCAGGGTCTTTAAGATGTGCTCCGATTTGGAGCCGAAAGTCATTAACATGATTGCAACAGCGGCTGCTCGAACCTGCGAAGGTGAATTAAGGCAGGTAATTCAAAGGCACGATTTGCAATGGCGTAAGCCATGCTGTGCATTAAGTGAGCCGGAATACATTGATATAATTACAGAAAAAAGCGCTGCTTTTTTCAGCAGTTGTTGCGGTATTGGCGCCCTTTTAGCCCAGGCAAGTAAAAAGCAGGTACAATCGCTTGAGTATTTCGGCCTGAATGCAGGCATCGCATTTCAAATCACCGATGATTTACTGGATATAACCGGCAACGAAAACCAAACCGGCAAAACAGCAGGCAGTGACGTCTATAAAAATAAGCTGACTCTGGCAATAATACATTTGCTGAGGGTGGTTGATGATAAAGATAGAAAAAAAGTTTATGAAGCATTAAATCAAACAGATGTAAAAGGTAAGGATGAGCTCCTGAAAATGCTGGGGCGACACAATAGTTTGGAATATGCTCATAGCCAGGCACAGCAATTTCTCAACAAGGCTCTGTCGGCTTTAACCAGCCTGAAAGAGAGCGGTGCCAAAAAGGCCCTAATTGAAACATCGAAATTTATGGCCGGTAGAACTGTTTAGGGCAGATATATTGGCAACCGGACAGCGGGGAAAAACATAGCGTTAAAAAACTTATCAGACAAACCGGACTTAGACTTATCAACCTGCGCTTTCGCAGGTTCAGTTTCTATTCTATCTCTGCCTGTGGTGAGCTTGTCGAATCCGCCGGAATAGAAGTTGCCACCGCCTTATCGTCCCGAAGAAAGTTTCTGATGACCGAAAGCGTCTCCTCCGGCGATTCAATGAAAACAAAATGACCCGTGTTTTTCAAAAAGACCAACTTGGATTGAGGAACGAGTTTATGAAGTTTATACGGACCCCAGCGAGGCCCCGGGTCTGCATCCCCGCACATAATCAGCATCGGACACTTTATAGCCGATAACTTATCGTAAACATCAAAGTTACTGATGTCTTTCATAATAAATGCGGCCGCCTTGCTCTGATTACTTGCAGTACGTTCATTGGCAAAAAAATCCAGACGGCCCACCAAAGACGGGTCGTAAAAAAATGGTTTCGTTGCAATTCGATAATATTTTTCTACAGCTTCAACCTGCCTGTTCTTAAATGCAGCTGACTGTTTAATCTCTTTCATAGCTACCGCATCCTCCGGCGATATTTTTTTCTGAATATTCTGATAATATTGCTCAAAATACTTCACATCAGGCCCGCCGGCTCCCAGCACTGTCAGCGAGCGCAGATTCAGCGGATACTTGATAGCATAATAGACTGCCAGCCCCCCGCCCCACGAATGCCCGATGAGATTCACTTTTCCGAGATTCAGTTTCCTCCGCAGGGCCTCCAAATCCTGAGCGAAATTATCAAGGGTCATTGAATCAGCGTCCACTGTTCCCGTTGAATTGCCTGTTGAACGCTGGTCGTAAAAGATAACTCTATAGCCATCCGCAAGCCCGCTCATGGGCAGAATATAATTATGGTCAAAGCCGGGCCCCCCATGCGAAATTACAACCGGCTCGCCCTGCCCTATGATTTTATAGTAAAGCTGTAAACCATTTACACTTACAAACCCCTCTTCAATATCAGATTGTTTCATCCAACAGCCTCCCTCTGGGCTCGTTTCACGGTTACGGTTGTTAAAACAGACGATGGAGAACAGAGGACAGACTTCTGTCTTCGTCAATTAAAATCTAAATAAGAGGCTCATACCAAGTGCGTCCGCAGCAGCCGTATGCTGATACTCGATGCGGAAAACAGCGTTGTCAATCACATCGATTTCTGTTCCAATATAACCGCCGAAAACACTGCCTTCATCCAGATCGTAGCATATTCTCCTTGGCGTCCCGGCTCTACTCTTGGCGGTAAAACGGCCATCAAGTATGTGGAAAAATGGGCCGCCATAAATCGACGCTCTCTCGTTCAGTTGGTAAGTCGGTCCTGCCGCCATTTGGATTTCCGTATACTTTGTATCAGCCGACCACGAGCCACTCGAGACAACAGCCCTTCCATCAGCTTTGGCCCAAAGTATCTGAAAGAGCCCGCCCCACTTGATATCGAAATCTTCGATAAATGTCGCTTTTGTTCCAAAACCGAAAACATAGCCATTACCAAAAGTAGGCGAAGCTGTCCTGTATCTTATAGCGCCCGGCTCTTCATCCCGTGCAGCACCACCACCTATCCGAAAAGAAACCTCCCAGTTGTCCCTGAAACCATAACCAAGATTGGCCAGAACATAATGCCTTTTTAAATCGTTCATAGTGACGCGTGGCCCGCCGCCGGGTGAGCGGCCATGGTTCAACTTGATGTCCATCTTGCTGTACGAGTAGTCAGCTCCCGCCATAAATTGCTTTCTCTGCAAACCAGCCGATGGTGGCCCCATTGGAGATAATGCCAGAGCAGAAGAACCGCAAAAGCTAATTACAGCAAGCATAAATAGCATCTTTTTCATAACAGTCCCTTTCAAAAAGCCCTTATTTCCATAAAAATCTCAACCAACACTTATCTTCTTCACCCTATTACAAACCTTCTGTCTGTTAAATGAAAACTTCTATATAAAACAAAATCACCCGCCCCCGATTAGATTGCCTTCCTTAAATATATCGGTATCAGGTAACAAATCAAATCAAAAAAGACCGGGGGTTTTAACCCCCGGCCTTTCTTTCCGAAGTATACACTAATTAGTGGTCTTAGAACTTGTACTTCATGCTCAGAGTGAACCAGTATTCGTCTGAGGTATTGACCGAGTCCTCCCATGAGCTCTGGTAGTAAAACCCCGGTGAGAAAGTAAGAAGGCTGTGGCTCTCGGACAGCACAATGTCGGTCGAGACGCCCGCTACACAGTGTGAAAAGTCATGATCAGCGTTATTTCTACGAGTATCAGGAGTGGGCCCGGCACCATCATTGTAGACCACCGCGAAGCTTGTGTGTAAAACTTGCTCTTGTGTGTTCGGCAAAAATCCGGGCACAGTCCAGTCCCTGTTGAAGCCGAAGGTGTGAAAGAAGCCGCCTTTTTGCCTAAAGTAGGACCTGTTATAACCTCTACGTGTGCCACCTTCGTCCGGCCACATAGCGGCATACTCATACCAGGGAACGAAACCATAGGGGCAAACATTAGGCCAGGAGAAATGTCCGTAGGCTACCTGCCAATCCAGGTCCATGTTAACCGGGTGGCAGGCTGTTCCTCCTCGTACAGGACCATCTGGAGCATTAAAGTATTGCCACCCAAACCTATAGTTCATTTGATAAGCTTCGCCTTGCCAGCCGGTGTTACCGTAATACGGATTGTAAATTATCAACTCGTAATTTTCATGTCCGAGGTGGATAGGTCTTACCCATGTAACATTCGCACCAAAGCCTGTGCCCCAGAAGTCAAAGTCAGCACCGGTCAGAAACGCGTTGTCATTTGTTGAGAACCAATCAAAACCTCGCCAGATAAACCTGCTCGACCAGGTGGCATCCAGAGTAATACCCAGCTCGTCCGTCGGACCTGCTTGAGTCAACCCTTCCGTGCATAACAAAATTACGACAGTTAGTAAGATTGCTTTTGCCTTCATGCTCATCTCCTTAATAAAGAAACTGTACGTCCATTCTCACAGTCCTCAAAACCTCTATTTAACATAGAGACAAACCAATTATCGGCTATGTGAAAAGTTTAACGTCAGGTAAATACAAATCAAACAAAAAAAAATTTTTTTTGAATTTTTTTCGCGGAGTGTGCGTTAGAAAAAACGTGGGCCAAAGGCCGTTATTAAAGCTGCTCGGAAATAAATTTCGACAGTTTCATGCAATCGGCTTATAATATCTTCGATGCGTGAAAATATGGCCGATAAAAAACTATTTGACGTATACGAAAAAGCCAATATAGCCTCGGCTGAACCTTTAGCTGTCCGGATGAGGCCGACAAAACTCGATGAATTTCTCGGACAAAGTCACTTCCTTGGGCCCGGCAAACTACTGAGGCGGATACTCGCAGCCGACAAGCTCACCAGTCTGATATTTTACGGCCCCCCTGGAGTAGGTAAGACCTCACTGGCGATGGTGATTGCCAATTATACTAAAGCTAAATTCTATTATCTAAGCGCACCTGCAGCCAGTGTAAAGGACATTCGCGAGATAATTGTCGCAGCTAAAGACAGGCTTGCTACCGGTGGCGACAAAACGGTGCTTTTTATTGATGAAATCCACCGCTTCAATCGAGCCCAGCAGGATGTACTGCTGGATGATGTCGAAGCTGGTGTTTTAATCCTCATAGGTGCTACTACGGAGAATCCATACTTTGCGGTCAATTCACCGCTGATTTCGCGCAGCACCGTCTTTCTTTTTGAGCCGCTCAGCCAGCAGGACATCCTGCTGCTGCTGCGAAGGGCTATTGATGATACCGAGCGGGGACTTGGCAAATTTGACATCCAGACGGACGAAAAGGCGCTTAAATATTTAGCTGTGATGTGTGACGGCGATGCCCGAAGAGCTTTAACGGCTCTGGAGGTGGGCGTGCTGTCACAGGCAGTTGAAAAACAACAAAAGAAAATAAAATTTAATCTGGAAGTCGCAAAAGAGTCGATACAACAAAAGGCTATTGTCTATGACCGCACAGGCGATACGCACTATGATTTGGCAAGTGCGTTTCAGAAAAGCATGCGGGGCAGCGACCCTGATGCCACTGTTTATTGGCTTGCCCGGATGATAGCTGGTGGTGAAGATACTCGTTTTATAGCTCGGCGAATCGCGGTTTGTGCAGCCGAAGATGTCGGCAACGCCGACCCTATGGCTACGGTTCTGGCTGCCGCGGCTGTCCAAATTTCCGAGTTTGTGGGCTTGCCTGAAGCGCAGTTAGCGTTAGCACAAGCGGCTATATATGTGGCCTGCGCACCAAAATCAAATGCAGCAGCGGCTGCGATTTGGAGGGCAGTGGATGATGTAAAACAGCAGCCGATTAAACCTGTACCGAAGCATCTGAAGGATAGTCACTACCCCGCTGCAAAAAAAGCCGGTTTCGGAGCCGATTACAAATACCCACATAGTTTTAAGGGTGGTTTTGTGCCACAGGAATATTTTCCTACGGCGATGAAGAAAAAATATTATAGCCCCAAAGAAATCGGCCTCGAAAAAAATATAAAGCATTATTTACAAAAACTGCAAACGTTGGTACAAAGTAGCAAGCTTGTGGTGAGCTTGTCCCTAAGGGACTTGTCGAATCCATCTGTAAAGGGTGGTTCTGAAAAGAAGGATAGCTGAATGGACAAGAGCCAGTTGCGGCGTGAATTGCAAAATTGCCTGCTCGAGATGGACAAAGAACAGCGAGCTGAGAAAAGTCACAAGGCCTGCCAGAATTTAATCTCAACGCCGGAATTTCAAAACGCATCAGCGGTTATGATGTATTTATCGCTTCCTCATGAGGTGGATACCTCCGAGGCCATACTTCACGCCTGGCAGCTCGGCAAAACTGTAGCAGTGCCGAAAATCTCATGGCAGCAAAGGCACATGATACCGGTACAAATCAACTCATTGGAGACGGCCTTTTCCACCGAGGCATCCGGCTTACGAAATCCGGTAACAGGCCTGCCGTTACCATTTGAAGAGATAGATCTGGTAGTTGCGCCGGCTATAGGATTCGATAGAAAGGGTCATCGTCTTGGCCGGGGCGGTTCCTATTACGACAGATTCTTCGCTAATAAACAGCTTAAAGCTTCCAGATGCGGCCTTGCTTTTGCGGAGCAGATAGTTGACTTTATACCGGTAACGGAGTGTGATGAACCTATAGATTTTTTGGTGACCGACGAAGAGATAATATACTTTACCCCGCACTAATTGCCGATGTGGCGCGAATGGCCCCCGAATTTGGTGGGCAATTAGTGCGGGGCAAAAAAGGAGTTTAAGATGGCTCGTTATTCTTTTCCCTGGCCAGGCAGGCGAATTATTCTGAGCAGAAATAGTCTATACATCTTTATAGTCCTGCTTATCGTTGCGGCGATAATTGCTGTGATCTTTGGCCACAATCCTTTTAGCAGGAACAAAGAAGAATCGCCTGAAACTGCCTCCCTGCCCAACTCAGAGGTTGAATCGCCTCAGGCTGTAGCAGCAGAGACTAAGCCTGAGCCTAATGTGATAAGTCTCGCAACGAATGCAACAATTCAAACCGATCCAAAGGTAAATGAGCTTGTTGCGGAAGCTTTAGCGATGGTCAACAGCCAGCCCAGCGCAGCTATAGAGGCACGTGACAGACTGAATGATGCGCTGTTAATATGCCAAAATCCTGAGCAACAAGAGTTTATTAAAGAACAGCTTGCCAAGCTTGCTGAACGCTGGCTGTTCAGCAAAAGTCTCTTTCCGGATGATAAGCTATGCAGCAGTTATAAGGTCAAGCGGGGTGATCAGCTAAGAATAATTGGTGAGCGGCATAAAGTGCCGTATGAGATTCTGATGCAAATTAACAATATCCACGATCCACAGGCTCTACGTGCTGAACAGACCATAAAAATTATTAATGGCCCTTTCCATGCGAAGGTATCACGTTCAACCTTCACGATGGATATATATCTGCAAAAAACTTTTGTCCGTAGTTTTCCGGTGGGTTTGGGTAAGCCGGGCAAGGAGACGCCGATTGGGCTTTGGCGGGTGAAAAAAAATGGAAAAATGGAACAGCCAATTTGGACGGACCCTGATACCCAGCGGGTATATAAACCAACCGACCCGGATTATCCTTTAGGCTCAAGATGGATTGAACTGGAAGGTATGGAGGGCCAGGCCAAAGACCGGACCGGCTTTGGCATTCACGGCACAAAAGAGCCGGAAACGATTGGAACCGGTGAATCCAGGGGTTGCATTCGTTTACACAATGGTCACGCGATACTTGTCTATAACTTATTAGTCCCCATTTATTCTCAGGTCAGAATCGAAGAATAATACTACAGCGCAAATAAATCTTGAAGACACATGCTTTACTGAAATTCTAAATACGAAATCCTAAACCCTAAACAAATCCAAAATTCTAAATCCAAATGACCAAAACGGCTAATTCCAACAACTCAGTATTCTTGTTTCGAATTTTGAGTTTTGGTCATTTGAATTTGTTTAGAGCTTCGATATTAGGATTTAGAATTTAATTCACTATAAGAAAACAAGTAACACTCAGCATAATCTTCTGCTAATTGCACTGTAGGATTATGCTGATTCTTTTTTTATTGTTTGTTTCGCGGAAAACAGGTCGGCTTTGCCTTCGACAATGTCACGTGTAATTACGTATTTAGCGCCCCTTTGCTCCTCCGGCAGTTGATACATCAAATCCACCATCAGCTCCTCGGTAATCGCACGCAGTGCCCTGGCGCCGGTATCGCGCTTGAGCGCTTTTTGCGCCAGCGCATGTAAAGCACCATTATTAAATTCAAGCTCGGCATCTTCCATTTGGAAAAATCGCTGATATTGTTTGACCAATGCGTTTTTGGGCTTGGTCAATATATCTATTAGTGCAGCTTCATCGAGCGCAGAGAGGGTAGCAATCACCGGCAATCTGCCAACCATTTCAGGAATCATTCCATATTCAATAATATCCTCCGGTATGACCTGCCCCAATATGTCACTATACTCGGTTTTTGCATCGGCTCGACCGGATAGCTCTGAGCTGAACCCAATCATTTTTCTGCCGAGCCGCTTCTTGATAATATTTTCCAGGCCCACAAAGGTTCCGCCGCATATAAAAAGTATTTGTGTGGTGTCCATCTGTATATAGGATTGCTCCGGATGCTTTCTTCCACCCTGTGGCGGAATATTAGCGATAGCTCCTTCCAGCATCTTCAAAAGCGCCTGCTGCACACCCTCTCCGGAGACGTCACGGGTAATCGAGACGTTTTCGATTGTTTTACCGATCTTATCGATCTCGTCGATATAAACGATGCCTCGCTGTGCAGCCTCTATATCATAGTCGGCATTTTGCAGCAGTCGAAGCAGGAAATTTTCAACATCTTCGCCGACGTAGCCGGCCTCGGTGACAGTCGTCGCATCGCATATTGCAAACGGCACCTCCAGCTTCCGGGCGAGTGTGCGGGCGAGCAGAGTTTTGCCGCTGCCGGTCGGCCCAATTAGCAGCACATTGGATTTGTCTATCTCTACATCGCTGTCGGCGGTGTCACTGTGTAGAAGCCGCTTGTAATGATTGTGCACCGCGACGGAAAGATATTTCTTGGCGTGTTCCTGCCCAATTACGTACTGGTCCAGATACTCTTTTATTTGCTTAGGCTTGGGCATGTCTTTAAGGCTGGTGCCTATTATTCGGCCGGTTTGTTTGCGGTTTTGCCGGATGATATTGTGGCACAGCTCAACGCATTCCGGACAAATAAAGACCCTATTCGGGCCCTCAATGAGCGTATCAGCCTGACTACCCGATCGGCCACAGAAGCTGCAAATAGCCTTGGGTTTTCTGTTATCTGTCTGCTTGGCCATTATTACATTCCTATTCTTATACCTAATTTCCTGCTATATTTTAATTCATCGGCACAATACAGGCAAGTAATTTACTTTCGTGATATTTGGCAGGATAGATTTTAAGTTCTGTATTGACCTATCGTCTGTTTTTCCTTTGATAACCCACTCGCTGACGCTCATGGCTCTGTTTCCAGTCTTCCGTCGTCTATCTTCTGTCATCTGCCTTCTGTCATCTGCCTTCTGTCGTCTGTCCTCTGTCTTCTGTCCTTTGCTATTTTACCCTTGCATTCGCCGGCAACGCTCATCACAATATCGCCGGTTTGCACCTTGAAAGGAGTGGGAAATGAAAGAAAATCAAAATATCTGTGCTTTTGAGAATGTGAAGAATCAAATTGGCTTCTGTGGGATATGGTGTGGAAGCTGTGTTGTGAGCAATGGCACCTTGCGGGAGCTGACCAAAAGGTACAAAGAGCTAATAAATACGTATGATCTGAAAGATTGGGCTCCCAAGGATTTTGATTTTGACCAATTTTACAAAGGACTTGAATCGATACAGAGCATGCCGTTATGTGCAGGATGCCTCAAAGGCGGTGGCAGAGACGATTGTGAAATCAGAACCTGCGCCACGGAGAAGGACCTTGAGGACTGCACCTTATGCCGGCAGTTCGGCCGGTGCGAAATCAAGCTTTTGGAGCACATGCGCAACGGTGCTCGCAAAGCCGGCCTGTCAGTTAAAAATCAGGATGATGACAGAGAAGAAGCTGTTGAGAGGTGGACATCAGAATTGAAAGACAAGTGGCCTTGCTGCATACTATTCATTAACGACAAATCGTAACGGATTATTTTGATTGAGGAGATTATTATGAAAATCTGCAAGTTTCTTATTATATGTTTAATACTGCCTTCATTTTTGTCGGCATCGAATAACAGCCAGAAGAAAATTAATGATTTGGAGAAACCGATGGCAAAATCAAAAAATGTGATGGATAAATTCGAGTTTTTATTAGGCCAGTGGAACTTGGAGTACAGGATTCCCAAAAGTGTATTCAGTGAGACAGCTACAGGCTCCGGGACGGGGACATTCAAAAGAGCATTGGACGATAAGTATGTTTTCTTCGATTATTCGTGCACTATTTCAACGACTCCGGACGAAACAGGAAAAGCGCATGGGATTTTTGCCTGGGACGAAAAGGCAAAGATTTATAGATATTGGTGGTTCGAAAGTTCGGGAAGTTTCTCAAATGCAACGTGCAATTTCATTAATGATGAAACTTTGTTTATGAATTGGCACGACACTTTACTGATACAAACATTCCAAAAACAAGATAAGGACAAAGTGATTTTAAGAATGGAGAATCCTGACTCCGATGGTAAATATGAATTAATATTGGAGGTAATATTAACAAAGAAGTAGTTTGATAATAAATCGTAGGATGGGGCGAGCCCCACCCTATCATGCAAAGACAAGAGTTTGAAAACCAGTGACAACTTAAATTATCATCAAGAAGGAGAATCATTATGAAAACAAAACTGTTTTTAATTTTCTGTTTGCTATTGACCGGTCTTTTTATTTGCACCGCTTTAATCTTGGCGACTAACCCACCCACAAGCACGGGTCCGGAGCTTAAGCCGATACAGCTTTTGCCGCCACAAACAAATGGCGGCAGGCCGTTAATGCAGGTGCTAAAGGACAGAAAATCTTCCCGCGAATTCAGTACGGAGAAATTGCCTCCGCAGGTTCTTTCAAATTTGCTCTGGGCGGCGTTCGGAATAAGTCGGCCTGATTCGGGAAAACGCACCGCACCATCAGCGATGAATTGGCAGGAAGTCGATGTCTATGTTGCAATGGCCGACGGCCTTTACCTCTATGATGCGAAGGGACACACATTGCAGCCGATTCTGGCACAAGATGTCCGCGCTGCAACAGGAAGACAGGATTTTGTAAAGGATGTGCCTGTGAACCTCATCTACGTGGCGGATTTCACGAAAATGGTAAAAGCGACGGCTGAAGACAAGGTTTTTTATTCAGCCGCTGACACTGGCTTTATAGCTGAGAACGTCTATCTATTCTGTGCTTCTGAAGGATTGGCGACCGTTGTGCGCAATCTGATTGATAAGCCGGCTCTGACAAAGATTATGAAGCTGCGGCCGGAGCAGAGGGTCATCCTCTCACAATCGGTGGGATATCCGAAAAAGTAGCAGTTCGTTAGATCAGAATAACAGGGCATCAGATTATTTTTTCTGGCCTGCTGGTTTATAGATCTCCACGCAGTATGGCACGCAGTCTATCTTTCGGGTGCTGTTTCATTGCACATACAAAAATAGGAAAAAACTGCTTAGCTGGATTTTGCCTATTTTATCACAAAATTATTTCTGCTGTTTTTAACTCATCTCAGCCGAAAAATATATCCAGGTATTCGGATTTCGATCAACTAATAAGTTTTGCCTAAGTCTATTAAAAGATTATGGTTACAGTAACGAAAAGAAATTCGTTAGCTGATTATATTGCTGTAATAATTGTTTTATTGATGGCTATCGGCACAATCTTTGTGTTTTCAGCAGGCGCTAACATCTGCCGGGAGCTTGACTTACGCAGATTTTACGATTCACCCAGCCTGCGGCAGATTTTGTTCTTTCCTATCGCCTGCTTGGTTATGTACATCGCCTCGTGCCTGAATTATCGTAGATTCAGCCTGGCTAACGGCTGGCTAAAGTCTTTGTCGAGCTATTTATTACTCCTTAGCATAGCTTTACTTATCATTGTTTTAATCCCCAGCTTGGGCACAGAGGTCAACCGTGCCCGGCGATGGCTCAGGATGCCGTTAGGGCCCGTAGCCATAAGTTTTCAGCCTTCCGAGCTGGCAAAATGGGCGGCCGTCTTCTTTTTAGCCGCTGTTTGCGATAAGTTCGGCGGTAAATTAAGGTTATACTGGAAAAGGTTCGTCCCGGTCTGTGCCGTCATCGGCGTAATAGTAGGGCTGATAGTTGTAGAAGATTTTGGTACGGCGGTGTTTATAGCACTTCTGGCCTTTTTAATGCTAATAATTGCTGGTGCAAAATGGTGGCATATTTTAACGCCTTTGCCATTTGGCATTATTGGCTTTTTTGCTATCCTTGTCCATTCGCCCGGCCGCATGCATCGGCTTATTGCTTATTTTAATCCTGGGCAATGGACCGATTCAATAGCTTACCAGGCGAACCAGTCACTAATCGCGCTTGGCTCTGGCGGATTGTGGGGCAAAGGGCTTGGCATGGGAATCTGCAAATACGGGCATCTGCCGGAAGATACGACTGACTTCATTTTCGCTATTGTCGGCGAAGAGCTTGGCTTCGCCGGAAACGCAACAATAATCGGAATATTTATTATCTTCGTTTTGCTTGGAATCTTAGTGATTGTTCGCTGCAAAGACCGCTTCGGCCAATTTTTAGCCGCCGGCATCGTTTTAACAATCGCGCTTCAGGCGGCGATTAATATAGGCGTGGTGACAGTTGTACTGCCGACAAAAGGCATCCCACTGCCCTTTGTAAGTGCCGGCGGAACAAGCTTGCTATTGTCATCCGCAGCCGTTGGCGTGCTGATAAACATCGCTAAGCAGTCTGTTCTAAAACCCGACCAATTGGAAAATACATCAGCTTGATTTGTCACCTAAGTGTTCCACGCAACGAAGTTGCTTTTTGCCCATTCAGTTCTTTACGCAAATCTAAAAAGAGCTGCACGGCCTCAAGTGGGTTAACCACCAGCTCTGGGCCCCCATTTTGCAACGCAAAATGGGGATAAGAGCCGTCAGGCCGTGCAGTCTCGCCGAGAGTCTTTTTAATACATCTTTTGTCTACTCTTCCTTATCGAATGTAGAACTTTCTTCATGGCCATAAGGTGCAATCGCGTCAGAAACTCTGCGGGTATCCTGATAATTCTTTCGAGCAGATACCAGGCCATTACTCTAAGCATCCTTTTGCCTCTTGTCTTGTACCTGCGGCGGGCAAAAGAAAAAGAGCACCGCCGCAATCACGCTCACCTCAGGCCCGGTAGAGCCTTTTGGGACGTGAAAGCTAAGCGATGCTCTTTTCGCATCAAAGTTGTCTAAAAATACCGCAGCTTTCAAAATTAGCTGCGGTGCTCCCTGTAGAAACAAAGAGCACCGAGCCTTCCAAACGCTCCCAATAGACAAACTACCGGTTTGAGGCGAAGCGAATGAAATCTCAGTGTTTTTATCTTTTGGGCTGTTATCTCTCAGCCAATTATATATTACTTTGGTTCATCAAACAGTCAATAGAAAAACGCGAAATTTTCTACGGATGACGAATGAAACCGAAATATCTAAAATCTCTGCTAACGAAAAGCCCAGGATCACTATGTTAGTGAAGTCTCCTGCTGCTACTTGTTAAGGTTTTTGGAACACAAACTGATATTTTAAATCCTTTGCTAGATTATCGAAGTCTGGAAATAAAGAAGAGAAAGTCATACCCATATCGAAGAGAGCATGTATGATGGGTTTGACTCTTCTCTTTGGAATCCGGTATTTCAAAAGGAAGCCTTTATTGATTAGCTTTGTCTTTCTGCCAATTACTTCAAAATCAGAATCATCGGTCCCGTGGATCGTAAAACAACTCTTTTGCGACGACACGCGAGCGTGGATGAATGAAGGCTGGATGGCCAATGGGTAAAGGCTGGGCCTATAAGTGAAATACTCCTTCTTAATGGGATTATACTGAAGGTCTTTACCAGATGTACCGAACGCGATCTTGAAATTCTCGAGAGTTGTTGACTGGGTCCA
>Ga0315532_1000498_pt1 | contig 31358 bp, 31 predicted proteins | sample SalMarWE160370MG_FD_203082 | JGI IMG/M metagenome (GOLD analysis project Ga0315532, IMG submission 203082) | Salt marsh sediment microbial communities from the Plum Island Ecosystem LTER, Massachusetts, United States - Salt Marsh Sediment WE1603-70 ...
TAAGTCCACAGGACACCTAACGGCGGAGTCCTTAGGACTGAGCCCATTCGATTACACTCAGGGTAAACTTTGTCGAAGGGACGGGGATCCATCTCATACATGCTCGTTCCCATTTTACACAGTTGGATTTTTTCTCTTGATTTTAAAAATGATGCTTACAACAATATTGCCAGAATAAGCGGGAGTCTACACCCTTGACAGATATACCGAACGAAAAAATAGGGTGAACGAAAAACCTAACTTGTTCTATGAAGGTAAATATAATTATATTATGAAGGGTACAAGGTGACCTATGCTGACGCAGGATGATGTGATATATTTCGTGATTACTGATCGTTTTTGTAATGGCGATCCCAACAATGACCAGGATGTCGATCAGTCAAATCCGCAGGCCTTTCACGGCGGTGATTTTGTAGGTCTCAAGAGTAGAATCCCGTACCTGCAGACCCTTGGTATTACCGCGGTTTGGCTGACGCCGGTGTATGTGAATATTATCGATTTTTACGACAGCGCCGGCTATCACGGCTATTGGGCAATGGATTTTGAGCGGGTGGATCCGCACCTTTATAGCGCAAGGCCCGATTTGGCTGAAGGAAGCAAAGCCTACCTGCGAGAATTAGTGGAGACCTTTCATAATGCGGGAATCAAAGTTATTCTCGATATAGTAGTAAATCACACCGGCTACCATACACCAGTGTATGAAGCGTATCCCTATAAAAGGTTTGAATCTCGCCATTTTAATGCCCCCCTGCTTTCTTACGAAAGCAAGAAGGGGGGTGGTGACGCTACAGAGGGCTGGCTCTCCGGTTTGCCCGACCTTGATCACGACCAGCCGGAAGTCGGAGATTACTTTGTGCAAAACATACTCGACTGGATTGAGGAAACCGGCATCGATTGTATTCGCATGGATACCGTCAAACATGTCGAGAACACCTTCTGGTATCTTTTCAAGTCGCAGATAAAGACCAGATTCCCTCAGATGTCACTTATCGGTGAAGTGCTGGATTGGAATCCGTTCTTTGTAGGCTCCTATCAGCAGCAGCATGATTTCGATTCTTTATTTGACTTCCCGCTCTGTTTGGCTATCAAAGAAGCGCTTGTATGGGATAAGTCTATGACGAGACTCGCTCGTCCCCGGCTGCATCCGGATGAGCCTAAGGGCATACTGGATCAGAACAAAGCTTATGCAAACGCCAATCGTTTGGTTACTCTGTTAGACAACCATGATCTGGATCGGCGTATCACAACCGAGATTCTGGATCGAGTCGGCCATTGGGACCGTGACCTTGCCTGTAAGATTCTCAAGCTGTGTCTTTCTTTTCTTTTTACTACTCGCGGCATTCCACAAATATATTACGGCACCGAAATCGGCCTTGAGGGGCGCAGCGACCCGGATAATCGCAGGGACATGCCGTGGTTTGTGTTCGGTCCTGATAACAGACCTACATGGGAGCACACATTTGAGCGGGATGTTTTTGGCCATGTCACTAAAATGATAAAGTTGCGTGCGGAGAATACTGCCATTCGTTACGGCTATCTTTTGACTCTATATGTCGATGAGTTTCTGTATGCCTATATGCGGGAATTTCGCGGCAACGTTGTTATTGTGGTGATAAACAACGGCCATGAGCCGATGCCCGTCCCTGTGTCGATAAACATAGCCGGCAATAGCAATGTACCTCCTCGCATAAAGCAGTTGCTTGTGGATGGTTGTGTTTTAAACAGTTGCTTTGATGAGCTGCCTGATTGTTTTGTCAGTTCCGGAAGGCTCGAAGTGCAGTTACCGGGAAAGTCGGCTGGGATTTACGTTCTGTAGCAGTTTTTTGGGTGCGTGTGAGTCTGTGTCGTTGCTTGAGGCGTGATACTAAAGAAAAGACCCCACTACGTGAGCAGGGCCAAATCCTTTGTCTGAAGGAGGTTATGTTTATTATTTATCTTCAGTTAGCTTTAGCTCAATATAACGTCTTCTCTGTCCATCGTTTACCAACAGGATAGCTTTGCCTTTATCTTTTTTGGCCTGTTCCATTGCATCGCTGAATTCTCTGGTGTTTTGAACAGGCTTTAGATTCACTTCAATGATAAGCATTCCAGCGCTGAGACCTTCCTGTGCAGCTTGCGAACCAGGCTCAACTCTGCTGACAATGACGCCATTCTGGCCCTGGAAGCCGTAACGCTCAGCCAATTCATCGGTAAGATTCTGCACGGAGAAACCCAATGCATTGATACGCCCCGGCTGCGAGCTTCTTATAAGCTCCTCCAGGGGTGGTCGCTTGTCGAGTTTGGCGGTAAGAGTCTTACGTTTGCCATCGCGCCACACGACTATTTCGACTTCTGTGCCCGGCTTTAACAATGCAACGTTGCGACGAAACTCACTCTGAGATTCCACCGGCTTGCCGTTGAACTCCAAAATAACGTCATTATGCTTTAAACCGGCTTTATCCGCAGCCGAGTCCTTTGTAATTTCAGAAATGATTACACCTTTTGCATCCTTTAAGCCGAGCAGTTCCGCCATTGATTGGGTTAGGTTATCAGGCAATAGGCCGAGGTAGCCCCGCTCTACAGCTCCGCTTTCGATTAGTTGTGGATAGACCGTTTTAGCCATATTTATAGGGATTGCAAAACCAATTCCTATATTACCGGTCGTACCAAGGATGGCTGTGTTGATTCCGACTACCTTGCCATCAAGATTCAGCAGAGGCCCCCCCGAATTGCCGAAATTTATGGCTGCATCGGTTTGAATAAAATCCTCATACGTTGTCAAACCAACATCGCTGCGTCCTTTGGCACTTACAATGCCTGCAGTTACAGTATGGCTCAAGCCAAACGGATTGCCGATGGCGAGGACCCATTCGCCGACTTCGAGCTTATCGGAGTCAGCTAATTCAAGGCATGGCAGGTCTTTGGCATCGATTTTTACGACAGCAACATCGGATTCGGGGTCTGCACCTTTAAGTTCAGCAGTAAATTTTCGCCCATCAGCCAACTCGATTTCTACCTTCTCGGCTTCACCAACCATATGATTATTGGTGAGAATGTAGCCATCAGCAGAGATAATAAAGCCGGAGCCCTGTGCTGTTTGTGGAACCTGATATTCACGCTGTGGGGTACGTTCACGAGGTGAAGGTGAACGGCGGAAGAAGTATTCAAATAAGTCATCTGAAAATGGGTCAAAGGGTTCGCCGAACGGCCACTGCCGTATTGAGTATTGCCGAGTGACGGTCCTTTCGGCCTTGAGGCCGACTACAGCAGGCGAAGCCTTTTGGGCAATTTCAGCAAAAGCTTTACCCATCCGGCGCAGAGTGTCAATACTGTTTGTATCCGCCGAAAGGCGTCCCGTGGACTGTGCAAGAGCCGAGACCGGAGCGGCAAAGAGCCAGAGTACAAGAAGAGCCGAAATGACTAAATAACCTTTTTTCCGCTTGGGGGTAGAAATCTCCATGTTTAGTCTCCTGATTATTTATACAACCATCTGTAATAACAAACCGGTTAACATTATAGCGGTAAGAACGATTTACATAACGTTTTTACGATTTTATTGGCAATAAGTTCACAGCGTCAATGGTTTTTTATCTAAATAGACAGCAATGTTTATAATAATCAACATCAAGCCTGAACAATCCTGATTTAAGCCTTTAATAGAGCGCGTATGAGGCCCTGATTTATCGTGGAATCGGTTATGTTGGTTTTTGGAAACATGGGCGTTTAACTTGAATAAAAGTCACATTTCGGAAAATCAAAGTAAAAGTTACTATCATTTAACCTGCTCGATTCCATAGCTATTTGTCCTGGGTAAGCGGTAAAATCAAATAAAATAAAAAATTTCTTGCGCATAGGTATGAATTTTGCTACTCTTTTATTGATTAGCTTTGGAGCTTTTTGAATACGGTGATGAGAAGAGGGTATGCGTCTGGGAGGAGGCAGTGATGGATGAGACGAAGTTAGAAAAGAAGCTCAATGAATTACTTAAAGAATTTGGAGACACTACCGATTTACAAGCCAGTAAGTTAGCCAAGCTTGCCGAACAGGCACAAGCCAACCGTAAGCAGATCGAAAACAGCATCAACCGGCTCCTGGACATGCTGGATTATCTGCGTGTTTGCATCAAATATCAGGCTTTCGACCTTGAGGCGACTCGCAGAGAAAATGATTATCTGCGAAAATTGCTTGAGGAAGACAACCGGTAAGGCCGGAAGAATAAAACACAGAATTTCCTTCAATACATCGCAAAAAAATGGTCCGTATAAAGCATGGGCCAAACATATCAGTTAAAAGAAAAATCCGCCTAAAATGGACCATACACGCATAAGTCGATTGTACGGCAAACTTACTCACTTCGTAAATCTTCTAATAAATAAGACAGGTCTTTGAACTCAATGGGAAAGTCGGCAGCGTTTTTTGCCGATAAAAGGCTAAGCTGAATAAAACCAATGTCCGAAAAAAATGAACATAAGCTCATTTTGAATAATATAATAAATAGGTGATTCTAAAACCCTAAAATGGCAGTGAAGCCTTTGACAGGTCGCACTAAAGCAATATATAATGTTTCTTTGTGATGAAATAGATATGAGACCTTGAAAAAGAAGCCCAGCAATGCGGGGTTTTGATCAAACCCGCCTTCGGCGGGACGGAGTAAAAGATGTTTGAGCGTTTTACAGACCGTGCACGTAAGGTTATGGCGCTGGCCAATCAGGAAGCACAGCGATTTAACCATGAATATATTGGCACCGAACATATCTTACTGGGTTTGGTTAAAGAAGGCAGCGGAGTCGGTGCTACAGTTCTAAAGAACCTGGATGTAGACATAAAGAAACTTCGGCTTGAGGTTGAGAAGCAGGTCAAGAGTGGGCCGGATATGGTTACTATGGGTAAGCTGCCACAGACGCCGCGAGCCAAGAAGGTTATTGAATACGCAATCGAAGAGGCCAGGTCACTGAACCATAATTATGTAGGAACTGAACATATTCTGCTGGGCCTATTGCGGGAGAGTGAAGGAATAGCTGCTCAGGTTCTTATGAGCCTGGGTTTGAAGCTGGAAGATATACGGCAGGAGGTGCTGAATCTGCTCGGTGCCGGAGTGGACGACGGACCAAGCGGATTGGGACTGGGCAAGATGGGGCCGACGGTAGGTAGAAAGCCAAAAAGCAAAACCCCGGCTCTGGATAGTTTCGGAAGAGACCTTACGCAATTAGCGGCTGATGGTGAGCTCGACCCCGTGATCGGCAGAAAAAGAGAAATCGAGCGGTTAATCCAGATACTATGCAGACGCACTAAAAACAATCCGGTTCTCTTAGGCGAAGCTGGTGTTGGCAAGACTGCTATTGTCGAGGGACTAAGCCAGCAGATAGTTAATAAGCAGGTACCGGAACTGCTCAAGGACAAACGCATTGTCGTGCTCGACCTGGCGATGATGGTGGCCGGGACAAAATATCGTGGTCAATTTGAAGAACGAATAAAGGCTGTGATTAACGAGGTCAAACGAGCAGCCAACGTTGTTTTATTTGTCGATGAGCTTCATACGCTTGTCGGTGCCGGCGGGGCTGAAGGTGCCATAGACGCTTCGAATGTATTGAAACCGGCTCTTGCAAGAGGTGAAGTCCAATGTATTGGTGCTACCACCTTGGACGAGTATAGAAAGTACATCGAGAAAGACGGAGCCCTTGAGCGGCGATTTCAGACGATAATTGTTGAACCACCCTCAAAGGACGAGACCCTTGAAATACTCAGAGGGCTTCAGGACCGCTATGAGGCACATCACAGGGTTCGATTCACCGACGAGGCACTTTTCCAGGCGGTGGAGTTGTCCACCAGATATATCACAGGCAGATGTCTGCCGGATAAGGCGATAGATGTAATAGACGAATCCGGTGCAAGGGTTCGGCTTAAGAATATGACTCTGCCTCCGGATCTGACGGAGATTGAAGAAAGGATTGAAAAGCTTCAACGGGAAAAAGATGAGGCGGTTAGAAATGCCGACTACGAGCGGGCAGCCTCATTGAGGGACGAGGCTCAACAGCTTTTAGATGAAAAAAATCAGATGCAAAAGAAGTGGTACGAGGAGAATAAAGAGGCGACCGGCAAGGTTGATACCGAAGTAATCGCTGAGGTCGTCAGCAACATGACAGGCGTACCGCTGACGAAATTGGAGAAGAAAGAAACTCAGAGGCTGCTGGAGCTTGAAGCTGAATTGCACAAAACGGTGGTTTCACAGGATGAGGCGATCAGCGCTGTAGCTAAGGCCGTAAGACGGTCCAGAAGCGGCATGAAGGACCCAAATCGACCGATGGGCTGCTTCATATTCCTCGGTCCCAGCGGTGTCGGAAAGACGCTGCTTGCGCAGGCGCTGGCGGAGTTTATGTTCAGCGACAGAAATTCGCTCATCCGATTGGATATGAGCGAATTCATGGAAAAGCACAATGTCAGCCGACTGGTAGGCGCCCCGCCGGGATATGTGGGTTATGAAGAAGGCGGACAGTTGACCGAAAGGATCAGACGTCGGCCATACGCAGTGCTGCTGTTGGATGAAATAGAAAAGGCACATCCGGACGTCTATAACATGCTTCTGCAGATTATGGACGAGGGCAGACTGACCGACAGCTTCGGACGAAGCGTTGACTTCAAAAACGTCGTCCTCATTATGACCAGTAACATCGGCGCCGAGTTGATTAAGAATCAATCCGGCTTTGGCTTCGGCAAAAAGACGCCGGAAGCAAATTACGAAAAGATGAAGGAAATCCTCCAGAAGGAAGTAGAGCGTCACTTCAGGCCGGAGTTCTTAAACCGTGTCGATGATATAATAGTTTTCAAGGCTTTGACGAGAGAGAATCTGCAAACTATCGTTGATTATGAGCTTGCGAAGGTATTCAAACGGCTGACCGAGCATGGCCTAAAGCTGGAACTGAATGAGCAGTCTAAGGAATTTCTCATCGACAAGGGATACAATCCTGAATTCGGTGCTAGGCCTCTGCGAAGAGCTATTGAGCATTACATTGAAGACCCGCTTTCCGAAGCTGTGCTGGCCGGTAAATTCAAAGGCAAAAACCTTATCAAGATTGACGTACAGGATGAGGAGAACTTGAAGTTTACGGGCTTTGAGGTGAAAGAGCCGGAAAAGAGCAAATCCGCCCTGGCGGATAAATCCACGGTCGCACAATCTGAATAGCTATATCATAAAATCATAGGTGAAATTGCCTATCGATCATCAGGTACCTAACCCTTATAAATTGCCTTGTCAGGAACTTTCCCATCCCAGAAGTGTTTATCCAGCCATCCAGACTTAACATTGTCCCGGCAGTCGAAATATTTGACATACGGCTTTATATCAAGAACAGGGGTCTGATCAAGAACATCCACCTCAGTAAAATATAACCTATTTGCCTCTATCTTTTTGATTTTCACAATTGAAAGGCCGATATGATTAGGCCGATGCGGGCTTCTTATTGCAAATATACCGTGTTCATTTTGCTCTAAGAACGGCCTGCCTACAATACCTTCTCTCTGCGACTGGTGAAAATAGTACAATATTATTGCGTGGCTGAATTCATCCAAGTCTTTTAAGCCCCCGGCATATTTTTCCTCCAGTTCAACGTACGCATCCACCTCGCTGTTGAAAGTCCCTTGTATAGGGATATTACTGCTTTCTTTATACGGCGAACATATTTTCCCAATAGGACGCATTATTATTTGCTGCATGGCTTCACCCCGTTAGAAATTTTTCCGCATCGTTCACCCCGTTTTATACCGATCGGCTTTCTAACGGGGTTTGAAATACTCTATTTGACAATTTGTCCTTTCTTTAGTATTATCCCCAGTCCTTTAATGATGTGCAATCTTATTTATGTGCCTTAAGTGTCGAGTAATAAGTATGGAAATTAAGCCGTTCAAAGGATTTAGGTTCGATCCGAAGGTGGTCGGCGATGTTGGCAATTGCATTGCCCCTCCTTTTGATGTAATTGGTCCAGTTGAACAACAGCGGCTCTATGAAAAAAGCGAGTACAATATCGCGCGGATAAACAAAGGCAAAACCAGCCCTTCCGATAACGAGCAAAATAATCAATATACAAGAGCCGCTGAATATCTGGCTCACTGGATAAAATCCGGCGCGTTGGCTCAGGATGCAAAAGAGGCCATCTATGCTTACGTGCAGGATTTCCAATTAGCTAAAGATTCATATCGACGCTTAAGCTTCATCGCTTTGACTAAGCTGGAAAAGCTTGGCGAAAAAGTCAGACCACATGAAGAGGTCTTTGAAAAGCCAATGGTAGACAGGCTGTATCTAAAACGTGCAACTGCTGCCAGGTTTGGCTTGGTGTTTATGCTTTATGAAGATAAGCAAAAAATTGCAGAGAAAATCATCGAAAAGGCCGTAGCACAAAAACCGCTTGCTGATTTTACATTTGAAAATGTAAGACAGCGTCTTTTTGCAATAAATGACCAAGCTGAGATTGACGCAATAGTAAAAATGATGAGCGATAAAAGCTGCATTATAGCCGATGGTCACCACCGTTACACAACAGGCCTGGCCTATTCCAAAGAAAGCTCCAACCCGGCAGCAAAGTATCAAATGCTATCCTTTAGCAATATCTGCCAGGATGGACTGAAACTTTTAGCTACACATCGACTTGTCGGCAATCTCGAAAACTTTAAGCTTGAAAGATTTATCACGGATCTCAAAGAGAACTTCGAGGTCACGGAGTTGTCTTTTAGCTCCACTGACGGCAAGGCTGGCGCAGAACAGAGGATGATTGCAAAAATGCAGACAGAGTACAACAACAATAGAAATGCCTTTGGCATCTATGGCGGCGGTAATGCTTTTTACTCAGCCGTTTTGAAGAATAAACGAGCTATGGATTCGGTTGCGCCGGATAAAAGTTCTGCTTGGAAATCGCTCGATGTTGCTATTCTGCACAAGCTTGTTTTAGAGAAGCTCTTGGATATCGGCGAGGAAAAATTAACCAAAAACGGAATTGTCGAATTTGTGAAAGATGTCCCAGACGCTATCGATGATTCGATTCGGCTGGTGGATTCCGGACAAAAGCAGGTGCTGTTTCTTTTAAATCCGGTAAGGATGCAGCAACTGCAGATGGTTACCGCCGCTGGTGAAAGGATGCCACATAAGTCAACTTACTTTTATCCCAAGATGTGCACAGGTTTAGTGATTCAAAAAATATAAATTGATTTTTGGAGACAAAAGATATGACAGATTGGAAAAATCCGCCCAGGCTGTTTATTCCTGGCCCGGTGCAAGTAAATGACGATGTTTTGCAGCAACTTGCACGCCCGACATTGGGACACCGCGGTAAAGAGTACGCACAACTACAAGAAGAAACTGTCGGCATGCTTAAAAAGATACTTTTCACTGAGCAAAATGTTTTTCTTTTTACAAGCTCCGGCTCAGGCGGCTGGGAAGCGTCGATACGCAACTGTGTAGGCTTTGATGAGACGGTTCTGTGTACCTGTTGCGGTGCCTTCAGTGATAAATGGGCTGATGTCGCTAAAGCCTGCGGCAGAAATGTCGAAGTGCTAAAGGTCGAGTGGGGACAGCCTACTCTGCCTGAGATGATTGATGAAAAGCTCGCAACCGGCAAATTTGCAGTTATTACCCTTATCCATAACGAGACCAGCACAGGCTTGACCAATCCAATCGAAGAAATTAGTCGAATGATGAAGGAGAAATATCCTGATGTGCTGGTTTTCGTTGATTCGGTCAGCGGTATGGTGGGACTTCCTTTGAAATTTGATGAGCTTGGCTGGGATGCAGCCTTCGCCTCAGTACAAAAGGCATTTGCCATTCCGCCGGGTCTTGCTGTAGTTGCTGTCAGCAAGAGAGCTTTGGACAGGAGCAAGAATGTTCCCAACCGTGGTTATTACTTCGACTTTCAGCAATATGCAAAAAGTAATGAGAAGAATCAAACGCCAACAACACCGTCTATCCCGCATATTATGGCCCTTAACTACCAGTGCCAAAAGTTGCTAAAGGAAGGTATGGAAAACGTCTGGCAAAGGCACAAACAGATGGGTGATTTTGTAAGAAGCTGGGCCAAGGAAAATTTCGAGTTGTTCTGCGATGAAAAATACGCTTCAAATACTTTAACCACGGTCAAAAATACTCGTGGCATTAATGTTGCTGAGGTCATCAAAGTCGTTCAGCAAAAGCACAATACTGTTTTTGGAAATGGCTATGGTAAACTTAAAGACCAAACGTTCCGTATTGCTCACATGGGTGATATTACTATCGATGACTTGAGAGAACTTCTCGGCTGGATAGATAAAGAAATCGGTTAAGTTTTAATGATTCCCCCCAGGTTTAATCTCCCTGGGGGTTTTTATTTTGTTATATGGAACCTATCTTACGATGTCGTATGGTAGCTGAATTCGAGTACCGTGGGCGCAACCAGCTTTCGGTAATCATCCATGTTCATTCGTATTGCCTTTTCGTGCGAGCCAGCCTGGAACATGATGTGGTCATCCTGCTCTAAGGCCTTATCTATAAAGGTGGGCATATCATACAGATTGCCGAAAGGCGGCTCCGCACCAAGCTCGCAGTCAGGAAAGAGCTTTCCCATCTTGTCTTCATTAACCAGCTCGGCTGACTTGGCACCCAACTGACTTTTTAACTTACGCAGGTCGATTTTGTAACATGCTGAAAGAACACACATTATGTTCTTACCATCAGCTTCTACGACCACCGGCTTAGCTACGTATCTGCCCGGCTCATGTTCCTCCGCTGCCATATGTTGTGCCGTAAAAGCTGGTTTGTGTTCGGTAACCTCGTATTTAACGCCCTCTTTATCTAAAAAATCTATTACTCGCATCTTGCGCCTCCTTGAAATCTCCCCAAATAACATCCTAAAAGCTCTCACGCCTGATTATTTTTATCCGTAAAGAGTTATTCTGTCAATTGCCAATATAAAAATCGGCTGTGTTCTGTATTATTCACTGTTTTTATTTATACTACTATTTGGCGTGCTGGTCTTTGTTGGCTTCTGCCGTATATTACATTGCATCTGTTCCGGAAGTTGGAGGTATCTTATGTTCCGGTGTTATGACCATAAATTTTCGTTCTCCTACAAGCGTCCCGTCGCATAGAACCTGCACAACATATTCACCGGGTTTTTCAAACCGCAATTGTTGCCAGCAGACATTCAGTTCCACCACTTGCAGAGGATTTTGGAATTCCAGATGTCCCCTCATGCCGACGATTGGTTTGTTATCTGAGAGGCTTATAAATCGGATGTCTGTCTGATATTTGCCGTGGCCGTTGGTTAAGGCAACATAGACGTGTAGTGAAGGATGGGTGCAGGGAAAACTATTTGCTCGGATAACACTAAAAAGGCCGATCAGCGAGATTTTTCTTGTGAATTCATCTCTGATGATACTATCACAGACATTGATGGACAAAACAGAAGGTGTGGGCTTCTGTGCGGCCTTAGCAGCATCATTACCATTGTTTTCAGTCACATCCGTCTCCTATAGTTATATTTTTATGTGATTATTGTAACCATATCGCATAGTCATACTATAGGATATTGTCTTTTTGGATGCAACATAAACTTTACGCCATTAGAATCCCCTGTGACCTGCCTTAGCCAATTTATCTAAGATTAACATGGAATTGTGAGGTCTGTTAAAATTGCTAAGGATTTCTAACGGGGTTTACGCTTTCATCTGTGTAACTATTTGGCGGGTCTGGGGGGATTGATTGCTGTGAGCATCCTTGAACGCGGAAACGGATGATTCGTTCTGCTTCTTGAAAAACTCATTGCCGACGATAATCTCCTTTAACGCCTGTGACTTTGTTCTTGCATCATTCAAGAATCTTACGGCTCTGGTTCCATAGACGCCGCCTAATAAAGCGCTGATGCCGATGGCTAATTCCAATGCTGAATCGGCTATCTGCCATGTATCCGGCCTATCTGCCGCTTCGACTAAGGCAGTGTGGGCAAGCTGCACATTCGTGTCACGCAGTATGTCTTCGGCTGTTTCAGCCTGTGGAAATTCCTTCGGTAGACCGCAATATGAAACAAAGGCTTGTGATTGCAATTCGCTCAACTTGGTCAACGCCTGTAATTTCTCCGAGGAATCTTCCTCTTTGGCCGTTTCCGCTGTCACCTGTGCAGTACGGTTGTGCAGCCAAGCGTTTTTCTTTTGAGCTTCACTCGGTGCAAAACGCAAGCTCTCACAGCCACAAACAAAGAGAACAAGAGCACAAGTTAACAAGTACAAGAGTCCTATCCGTTTATTGTTTACTTTGTTATGTTGTTCAGCAATCTTTTTCATTGTTTACCTCCTTAACTTTTGATGTACAGGTTATTCTTCTGATATAATCCCCACAATCGAGTCGTAAATACTGAGTGGGTATACAAAGCTATGGACATAGCTAAAACTTTCAAATCACAAACTATCTTGCTATGGTGTAAGGTAGCAGACCATCCCGAAGCCCAGCGAATTTTACGATTGTTCCCGTCAGCAAGTGTTCGCATAGTAGAGAAGCAGCGTATATTACCAACTTACAACGTACCAGCAGGTAAAGCATTAGTAGCTGGAAAAAGAATGCTGATGATAGGTCAAACTTCTCGTTTTGTAGGGCATTTCAATGGCCGACTCGGGCCGAGTGTCTGCTGCAGACCTTACTACAAATTGGTTCCTGTCTCAAATGGTTGTCCATATTACTGCACATATTGCTATTTGGCATATGTCTATCGCAAATATGCTCCATTTGTTAAAATCAATGTCAATTACAACACGATGTTTAAGCAGATACGAAAGATAATAGCCGACACAAACGCCAAGGTCAGCTTCAACATGGGCGAGATGCTTGACAGTCTTGCACTCGATCATGTGACAAATCTTTCGACAATGCTGGTTCCTTTTTTCGCCGATTTTCCTCGTGGCTATTTGATGCTGCTGACTAAAAGCAGCAATGTTGATAACCTACTGAATATCAAGCCTAATCCACAAACAGTCGTTTCTTGGAGCATAAATAGCCAACAGGCAATTCAAACATATGAATTAGGTACGGCCAATCTCGCGGAGCGTATCAAGGCCGCAAAACTTTGCCAGGAACATGGCTATCGCATTCGGCTGCGCATCGACCCAGGCATTATCTATCCCGATTGGAAGGTCGGATATGCGGATTTAATTGAGAAAATATCGACCGCACTCCAACCTGAGAACATCACACTTGGCATGTTAAGGTTGCTGCCGGGCCATTTACGCCTTGCCAATCAGGGGTACGGAGATCGAGCTCGCGAGCTTTTTAAGTATGAATTTGTTAAAGGTGCTTCTGATGGAAAGCTCCATTATCCGCCGAAACAACGCATAGAATTTTATAGTTTTTTAATTGATACCATTCGCAGTTTTGATAAGAGTGTTTCTATCAGTCTTTGCAGAGAAACTCCTGAAATCTGGGGCGTTTTCAAAAACCAATGCGAACGTGGAAAATGCAACTGCATAATATGGTGACAACTATTATTGAACACGAATAACTTTTACACCTCTGCGTTTAAGGATTTCGCCTGTAACTCCTTCTCTGTCGCATGAAGGGCTTCCTCCTTTCAAGTAGGCTCGTTGAGCACCTACGATCTTCGCAATCTCCAAAGTATATCTGGCTCCGTTGACATGGAAACGAGTGACATCTTGTTTTGTTTGCGGTGCGATGATTCGCAATCGGCTGTCAAGAACGTCTGCTCCGCTGCCATTAAGTTTTTCGCCGGTTCTTGGCGTTGGCATACCGCCAAGCTGTTCCGGACAGACGGGAATAAGGACATATTTTTTCTTCAAACGTTCTATTAACTTTTCACGTTTCTTTGGCCTGCGGCCATGCCAACGGCAGGGAATTCCAAGCAAACAGGCACTGATAAGCACGGGTTCTTCACCGACTACACAATCAAATAGGTAACCCTGGTAATTGTGCCTTTTATTTCCCATTCTAATCATACATTATAGGTCAAGGTATTAGACATCCATCTGCGATGTCAGCTCTGGGGACGTGTTTTTCAATCGCTCGCAAGCGATATTCGTAAGAGATGCTCTTTGCTGATATGGATTCGAGCTTTTGCTGAAAATCCTTCTGACATTCTAACAACCGCGTGACATCATGTTGCAGCAGATCAAGCTGCCTTTGCAAATTGACATAGCTGCCCGCGATCAGAGCAGCAAGAAATATCAACTGTACCAGCATAGAAAGATTTATCTGGCGGTTAAACTGCCATTTTCCTGAATTATTTTCAGCCATAGATGACCTCGCAATTAGGGATCGGGATCAGTAGTAAGGAGTCAAAATTATTTTGTCTTCTGCCTTCTGTTTTCTGTATTCTGATTACGGTTTTGCATAAAATACATTTTTATCGCCGACCCTGGACATTACGGCATAAGTATCGGCTGGTAGTGTTCCCTGCTGTGAAAAGGACTCGGCTAAGTTGACTGCCTGCATCTGCTGGCCTATTTCGACCGGCAGAGAGCTAGGCTGGCCTATCTGGACCGCACAGACATTATAGACATTGTATGAGACGAGACTTTTGACCTTGATCGACCAAGCGGCTGCTCTAGCGCCTGGTGAAGTAACAACCGATGTTTCCTGAAGGCTATCTGTATTGGTCATATATTGAACCTCGTTGTAAATCCTGTTAGATCAGGGTTTAATAACCCCCAGTAAAACTGGGGGCTAAATATTTCTTGAACGTACGATTTTCAGATTCGTGCATTGCTTTTTAAAATCCATCTGTACTCTCTCTATATTACATGTACTTCTGTTGTCACTCCAGTAGCTTAATAAGTCTCTGCTTTGCGGACTTGTAGAAATCCTGTCACCAACTCTATAATCAAACACAAGGCTCAGCGTTTGGACTTTAGCTGTTTCTATAATCTCCGATTGTGTTGCTGCTTGATTCCGGACGAATTCATATAAAGCTGTGGAATCGTCAGCTTCATCCGGTATCCCTACAGAATCGTTATTCGCAAAGATACTCTGACCTGAAACCTTACGAAATTTAAATTGCCGAGGCAGCGTAATGATATGCCGTACTGCAGGTGCAGCCGAGCCGACTGGTCCATCGGCAACTTCGCAGCTTAATCGTTCATCACTGATTACAGACGCGGTTATTCTGAATCTAAGTACTCCTTTTAGCGCTGCTATCCAGGTATCGACATCAAGCTGGTCGCTGCTGAGCCATATCCCACACTCATCAAGAATATTATTGAAGGCGTACAGATACTGCCACCAGTTAACGCCATCGTATGAGACCTGCAGAAAATAGCCCAGCGACTTACTGTTCTTGCCTGTGGATAAACTCGGCCAAAAACGTCGGTGGCGTCGAGCGAAATTATTACTCTGAAAAATCTTTGTAAAATCGAACGTCTCACCCTGATTGTATGGAGCATTGCTGTAGTCGCCGGCCTCGTTTAGGCACCATTTGCGATACACATCCTTGACCTTATAGAAATCAGGGTTGGTAGAAGGCGAGAATTTTTCATAATCCGTGTCTTCATCAGCGGGGTTCCAGGCCTTAACCAACTCGAATGTTGCTTCGTAGATTTTGAAGTCACCCTGGCCAATATATTTATGCGTCACAGGCCAGAAGTTTTTCCTGCTAGAAAGAACGGCAATATTTGTTTTGGAGATGCTAAGCTGCTCACCCCTTTGCTGACAGTCTAGTTCAACTACCCTGCCGGTATCGTTTTTATAAAATATAATTGCCTGTCTGGGACCGGTCTCATCAAATCTGGGGGCAAACTTGAACATCAGTCCTGCACGCCCACAGCACCGATGTAGAGCCTCTAATAAATTTAACCCGGTGACATCAAGATCACGAATGCTCTGGTTTGCGGTCAGTGCCCGTAGTTGCTCAATATTAGGTGTTTGCAAACAGCCTGCTGGCAGATATTCGCACAGCAGGTAATCAATTATCTCTGCTAAGCTAAAGAATCTGCTTTGCGACGTCTTAGCACAAAAGACTGTGTAATTTTTACCATTGACTTCTGTCGGGTTGAGACTGGCATTGGCCTTGCCGTCGGCATTAAATATCGTATCCATACCAGCTAAAAACAAAGTTGTGTCATTTGAGGTGGTGACGCGCTGGCCATAGACCGTGATTCGTGAGAGAGTGGTGCTAAAGTCCTTAGCTATAATTTCTATATTTTCGCCGTTGGAGTCTAATCTTGTCTCGATGCCTTCAATGTGGCCTTCAAATATAGGCAGGCTAAAGGTTGCCGCGCCTGGTGGAATGCCGTTATAAATCTGCCGAATACAAAGAGGCTTTCCCATAGCAAATTTGGTTTCTACCTGCTCGGCAGGTCTCCAGTCTGTGTCCCGGCGCGCTGCGGGGTTATAAGCCAATCTGGCCCAATTGAATTCCGGCCAGCCACTACGTACTATCTCAATGATCTCAAGCTCACTGCACAAAGTCCCCTCCAGAAGAACCATGACTGTTGCAGCCGGTAGTGACAGTCTCTCATTGGCAGGTTGGAAAAAGTCGATTCTATTGGACATAATTCATTTACCGTAATATAAAAAAAACCGTCGCCGTATCGGCTACGGCTAAACGTTAGAGCGTTTCAATCTTCAAAATTTCGATCTCATCGGGGCCATCACCAACAATATCGATGGCCAATTGCTCTAAAGAATTATTCTCTATACCGTTGATATCTTCAGCCTTCACAGTAAATAAATATTTGTTGCCAGGAAGTGCCTCGCTTTGCCAGCAGTAAAACTTTCGGCCCTGGTAGCCTATCGTAGCAATGGGATTTTCATAGTTGATCTGTCCCGTTCCCCCATCATAATAAACCTTGAAATGCACCGGTTTAGACATTTGTTCGAGAGGGCTGTAGAACCAGATAAGCTGAACTTTATTGCCATCCATCTGGTTAGCTCGCCAGGCAAATATATGATTAGGCAAAGGTTCAGCTAAATTACCTTCGGTATCTATTTCTATCTTGACAGCTGCTTGTAAAGTCCGTTCCTGATAGCCGCAATTATTGAACCGTCGAACAACATAAAAGTAAGTCGAACTGTTATTTTGCGGAGTATAGTCGGACAGTGGCATTGATTCAGTTTTCTGTTCAGCTACAGACAGAACGTTTATGAAGTCTATCTTATCCATGGCAGTACCGCGATAAATCGCCGTGCAGCCGCTCGGACGCATCCAGAACCATCCGCCGGAAAGGGCTGTTCCGAGCTTAAACGCATTTGTGGTCATCCCGTTAAATAGAGCATCCGTTAGCCATTGCCTTTCTACTTTCAGAGGGCTTTTCAGCCAGGGGCCGCGATAACTCAGTGTTAATTTGCCCGATAAGACAGATGACGTCTCTGCTGAGCCGGTAAGTAAGACTTCATCTATTATTTTCAGTAGAGCATTAACATCGGCAGTAGCAGCCAAAGAGCCCTTGATACATCTTACACGTTTTAAGGTTGTGGAGGTCGCCGATTGAGCAGATGTGACCCCGGCAAGGTTGGTAATCGGCACAAAAAGAACTGAGGAGTTCATCACACGCTCAAACATACAGAATGGCTCGCGGTAAAGGTGAGCAATCTCGGCTGCAGTGAGGGCACGATTCCAAATCATTAAATGGTCGATTATTCCTTTAAACGGACCGTGTGAATCATTCAAATCGTCGCCTATGCGCATGTCCACAGCATCTTTATCCATAACTCCAGAGTAGGAAGTTGGACTGCCGACGTCTTTGCTGTCGATGTAAATTCTGACATTTTCACCATCTGCCACACCGACCAAGTGATACCATTGGCCCACCGTTGGAACGAATGCGGTGTCCTTAATTTTGGCATTGCCTCCTACAAACACAAAAAACCTTAAGGTGCTGGAGCCGTAATTGTAAAAGGCAAATACTCTGATGCTACCTGGGTATTCGTCGCGTCCAATAATCGTTGGGGCCCCAGGTTGGGCATCATACCTTACCCAGGTAGCAATTGTTATATAATCCACGTCTAAAGAAGGTGGTTGTCCTATATTGGCATAAGCTGAAATGCCGTTGTAGTAAGGACCTCCACCAAATTTGCTTGCTAGCCAAGACGTATTATATAGAGAGGCGTTATTGTGGTTGCCGCTTGAGTCTAATAGTTTGTCGCCATTATTTTCATTGCAGAGCCAACAGCCCACCAGCCCGCGAGTTAGGGGGTGGTTTTTATGTAGCTGAATTGCTCTTATGGGTTTGAGAACAGGCATTTTGTTCCTCTTATCAAATTATCAGAAGATCAGGACATTAGGTGTTAGGGAACCAAATAATCAGAACATCAAGTTTGATAAATTGCTTTATTCTCTGATATCCTGTTACTCTGATAACTACTACCTGATACTTTGATAACCTGATATCCTTACTTTATGCTGTCACGTAGTTCCACCTCTGGCACTTAGCAGTGACATTTATGGTATCGGTAGTACCACTGCGCTTGCAAAATAGCTTAAAATGAGCAACATCCTTAACAATGAAACTAACCTGATTAGGGTCGGTAGCCTTATCTACTTGAAAACTATACAGCGGAGTGTCATCATAGTTACTACCGTCAAGTGAAGTATGTACTTGAACTACCAAGTGGTCTGTGGGACTTGCAGGAAAATCGGCATCAACGATAACGTGAGCTCCTTCACAGCCATCAGTCTCAAGGTCGACATCGTCCGACCAGGTCCCTGTAGTTACACCTGCTGCATTTATAATAGTTTGAACACTTAGCCAATTTTTTTTGATTGTTGACATGTTTTATCTCCAAGCGGAATTTAGAATGAGGAAATCCTAATCAAGTGACACATTCAAATCCCCTGCGGCGAATCTTGCCTTATCGCCGCTAACAATCGCTCTGGATTGCGTCAGCGCGCCGTAACAAAGCATATTGCCCCCTGTTACTGTATCAAACAAAGCAAAGTATGTTACTGTCCCCCAGCTACCAGTAGCCTCAGGAAAAATGATTTCATTTGCGTTATCAATGGTGCCGGCAGAAGCAACATTCCAATCCGCAGCGTAAGTCTGAACACGAGCATAACCATTACCAGCCAGCTCAGCTAAACCTGAAGCATCATCCAGAGGATTGGCTGTTGACAATCCTACGTAAATTGTCGGCGGCGTATAATTACCTTTGCCGAAGATATGGTCTAAGATTTTATTCTCCCAGTAATTACTGAAACTGCCCATCATCTAACTCCTTAATTATAAGGAAGTTAATTAGTTGATTAGAGAATTGGTTAATTGGTAATCAATTCACTAATTCTCTAATTCACTCAATTAACTTGGTATCCTTGTGATGCTTGATTCATCTTCGGTCGGCGTGATGGTCAGAAGAATCGTCTGGCCATCATCATCGTAATAATCGATTGCACCGGTCGATTTATTCTGCATAGCTTTGTTGGTCAGAATCTTATCAGCGGTCAATTCACCGCTTCCGTGCCATCTTATTATTCTTGCTCCTATAAGGGTGTCACCATTTTCTGGAGTAGCGCCAGCCTGCAAAAAGGTCTGAATACTATATCGACCTGCAATGATATTGCCGTCGAAGCTTCCGACATATCTGGCACCACTCTTATCAGTAAGAGCTATGTCATAATCATCTGCGTTATGCCCGTTTGTCCCCCAGTCCTCAAACGACTCTGTCAATGGATTCCAAACCTGACCAACCATATTGCGAATGACAAAATAAACGGTATTTCCCGAAGCATAATCTATGTGTATTTCGTTTGACATAATATCCATCCTTATTTACTTGGTGGATTTTCATATATCCTTCGTGTTCCAGGTTTCGGTCCAATTGGATGAAAGTACATCATACGTAGAAGTAGCAGCGTCATAGGACCAGTGTGTACCTTGCAAATGGTTGCCGTTCAGTACGCACAAACTTGATGTTGGCGAGTCCCAACGAACACAAGCACCGCTTCCATTTGTACAGTCAACGATATGATTGTTAATTACGTGCATGTTGTTAACTGTTCCAGAGATTTCCAGGCCCTTCCATCCATAGTTATTCAAAATATTAGCGGTGAAGCGGATGTTGGTGAGGGTTCCGGAAAACAAAAATCCTTTCTTGTCGTTGCCAGCATCCTGTGTGCAGTGGAAAATATTATCGCTGATAATAGTTCTTATGTTGGAATCTGCCAGTCGGCCTGCGTTTATACGGTTATTAACCGTGTTACCAGTAAAGACAACGTCCTCGGTATAAGCTGCCTGCAGCCCGTAAAGGGACGAATCGGTGGTTGCGATTATTACATTGTTGGACACAGTGACATTGATTTGAGGCGTACCAGAAAGGCCCTTTACAAAGACGCCGCTCTCACAGTTACGCACGGTGTTTGCGTTAATGGAAACATTGATACATCCATCTTTGCCGGTGTGGGTAGAGACCTGAACGCCGTCGGTATCGCAGTTTTCGATTGAGTTGCCGCTGACCGTGACGTCACGGGCGCCATCTTGAACCTCTATGCCGTTAGGTGCACCATAGCTTTTGCCGCCCTTACCGGCGTCGGTGATGCGGTTGCCGTAACAGCTACAATTGTAAGTTTCTTCATTGATTCCGATGCCATCGTCGCCGGAATTGTGGATGCGATTATTCGCAATCGTAACGTATGTACAGAACTCGGTCCTGATGGCGACCGTCCAGCCGTTCATGATCGTTAGGTTTTCGATGATTAAATTCTCAACGGTGTTGAATCCGACGGTCCAAATCGAATCGGCACCATTGCCCCTATTATTTTTATCGCCGTCGATATATATGTCTCTGACGACAATATTTTTATTGCCTGTTGGGTGACGTTGGGCAAATGTATAGTTGCAGTCATTGGTAATCATAGTCTTATCACCGACTGATGTATCAAAGGCAAGCTTGGTGGCGGTACCTTCACCTGCAAGCGTGACATCCGATGGGATTTTGATGGTATCAGCGAGTGTGTAGCTGCCTGCTGCTAAAAAGGCTACTCCACCGCCAGATGCTGCGACCTGCGTTAGAGCTGCGTTTATCTCGATATTGTCTGCTGTGCCGTCACAGACGTAATCGGCCTGGAGCTTATATCTATCGGATGAGTCGGCTGCCGCTATAATTACGCTGACAGTTCCTCCAGCCGCGCCTGGAACCACAAAATTGTGCCCGGCCCGGCTGTCGGTAATCGATATGATGTCACCGCCGGACGTTGTTACCACTGCAAGGCGGATATGTGGCGTCGTTGCCATATCTGGAAAGCTGTCGTATTCGTCAATGACGAGATTGCCGGCTAAATCCAGATAGATATAAATATTTTCCTTATCGTCGGCTAAAGTATTGCCGGTGGAGCCTTCATAGCTGATAAGTTCTGTGCCGAGCCAGAATTTGCCAGCCTTTATACCTATATCGAGTTCGCCTTCGTCAAAGACACGTAGGTCATTTGCCCGCCGAGCGGCTAAAAGCAGCCGATAGAGCAGCTTTCTGAAGTGCAGATAATATGGCGATGTCCCTGTGGGTATGTACTCAACGCCGGTCTCGCTGTCGGACTGAATATTCAGCAATTCGTTGTCTGACGGATATACCTCTGCCATATTGTTCTCCTTGAAAACCACCGAATAAAATTCGGGGTCTAAAAATTACTTTATTTCCAATACTAATTGATTCGTTTGTTTATCAAGCGAGGCGATACTTAGATGCTCAGCAGGTTTTGCAGGTGGAGTCACCGTGATCTGCTCAGTTTCGCTGATGCTCACGCGTCCAGCCGGGTCAGTAATCCTGACGGTGAATTTATAAATACCCGCGGGCAGCGACGGACTTATCCACTCAATCGTATCAGCGTCGAAACCAAACCTGCCATTGCCGAAGTTTCCCTTTGCGAATCCAACTGCTGATGCGCCGTCGTATCCGAAATCACTCACTCCGAAGCCAGCCATTGCAAAGCCCGCCTTATCCAGCCAGCTTGGCCAGATTCTTAAAGGCATTTCGTTGAGAGCACTGCTGTAGTCGATTTCACCGGTACCGTTGTCGAAGAAGATGTCAGCCGTTGCTCCGATCGACATATTCTGTTCTCGCAGCAGAATTATCTTTACCCGGTTGCTTGCAGCATAAGGAATTTTGATGTCACTACTGAAATCAATGTGTGCATACTTTGGCTCAACGGCAAAGACCTCGATGTGGACCGGCGACTCAAGGGAAGCAGGAATTTGAACAATCTCTTGTCTTTGCTGGCTATCGACGGTCGCACCTGCGTATCGCCCATTAACATAAATCTGATGGTGCTTATCGCTGTGGTTAGAATGCCACTTTATAAGTGCTGCTCTTGGTGTTGCGACGTATCTGCCATCGGCCCAGATGCCGCAGGGAAGCTCGTACGCTCTAACGTATTCTATGTCTGCGCTGATAAGTGACATTACTATTTCCTTTTTGAACGCCCCAGTAAACTGGGGGCTAAACATTTTGTTAAACCAATTGCGTATAAACAACTTCGTAATCGACGGCGACACCAACTCCAGTAGTGCGCTCGTTGCTTATTTTGAAAACATCCATCCTCAGATTATCTAACTGACGGCCGATGTTGGTTACGAGCTTATGAGTGTCACCATCCATAAAAGCTGATATATTGGCAATTCTCTTATCCAGAGAAGTCCTGCTTTTAGTTTGCAGAACACCCTTTTGCGTTATTACTCTATTGCGCTGACCGAGGTCGATATTTAGTACACCATTCAGTCCCGGCACGGCCTTTTCCATTGAAGCTCTGTTGAAACTACCCTGTTGGATTTGAAAATCCTGCTCATCAAATAGAATCTGTCCATCTAAGGTGATGCTCATTTGTTTTACCCTTGCAAGTTAATCCCGCACCAATCTTGTGGATGCGCCAATTCTGGTGACATCGGCTATGCCGTCATAACCAGCATCGATACTCAGCCGAGTCCGTTGCTTTGCCTTCCCGAAAAGTTTTTGATAGTGCTGGCTTTTTTTCCAGAAGTTCTCATCATCGGCCTTGTTAGCTAACATCGCGTATACACTTGAGATAACAGCAAAGGCCGACGCCCTTTTTAAGACATCGATATCCAAAATGTCCTGTATCTCTATACTGCTGGCAGGATTGCCTGGCCTGATACCGAAGTGTTCTGTCAGCTGAAAAGCAACCTCGTTGGCCTGTGGATTAAAGGTGCTGATGCGATAGGTTATATCGGTAGCTGCCGGTGGTGCTATCGGTTCACCGTCTGAATCTGCCCTGATAACGGAAATTGTAAGCTGCGTAGTTGAGTCCACAGAAACAATCTCATAAGCCCCATCCAGGATTCCATCAGAAGATTGAAGATATATGACTCCACCTGCTGAGACTTGAGCGCTTATAAAATCCGCGTTGCCTGCGGTAAATGTCGTGCTGGCAAGTGTTCCAGACGTACCTGCTGCTAACACCTGACCCGGCAGATGCAATTCGCCGAACAAAACCGGCTCATATCTGAGAATGTCCGCATCGTTTGAGAAACAAACCATCTTTGTCATCTCCCTTATATGGGATGGAACCCCGCGTAAGGGTTCCCCCTTAGGGGTTCCCAAACGCGGATAAATAACCATCCCTGATGTTTAGCTGGTGCTCAGGTTGCGAATAAGGCCGTGTGCCGCCTCATTTTTTAGCTCCAATGTGTACTCACTAATCAATTCGCCACACTCATAATCACCACTGCTGGCAAGAGGTTTGAAGTGAAAGTTGCGACCGGCTAACGGCAGCACATTAATTCGTGACGAATCTAAAAGAAGTGCCGCATCCTGTGGTATCCAACGCGTGGTTATAATCCTGCAAACGCCAAAATCGCTTTCGTAAATGCTCACCATATTGGTGAAAGTAGTGTCGTTGGCTGCGTAACTTCGGCTGTCGGCGCAAAAGGCGTTAACCCTTCGCTTCTGAAAGCCGCCTACCACGATAAGGTCGACATTGCCGTTGCTGTTTTCCCATATTGCCCGCAGCACATAGTTGATCATAGCCTCATCAAGGTCGGTACCGCTGGGAAATCCACTGTCACCGGTGTGAAAGACGTTGGTCGAAAGGTGCGCAATTATTCCTTTCATTGTGCGTCGAACGCTGGCACTTCCCTGTGGATTGGAGTTCGGCTGGCCACCGTTAATCACTGTGTTCTCAAGGTCGCGGAGCAGTTCGCGCAGCCGTTCCTGCTTTTGGTAATCCATCTCGTCGGCAAGGCCCAGTTGACTTGCGGCCATATCGGTACCACTGACTTCCACCGCAGTGGTAAATATCTGCGTATAGTTGCCGCACCTGATACGGTTGGAGAACCGTACGCTGGGCTTATCCGCCCCTTCCAGAGCGGCGTTTCCAAGGATGTTGATTACCTGGTTGTCGGCCAGATTCTCAGACGTTGTCCCCGCATAGCCGCGAACCACTGTCAGCGTGTCGCTGTCAATGCCCGTCACTAACATCAATTCCTCTGAGCCTTCGACCTGAATCTGGTCGCCGATGCGGAAACGGCTTCCATGATCTACATCAAACTCAGTATCACTAGCCGGATCGGTCCAGCTACTGTCGTTGATGGCGTCTTTGTTAGGCAGCAGTTCATCCTCCAGCCACTCGTGATGTGTGCTGGCCGCCTCTCTCATCGGATCTCCCAGAGCGTCCAACAGCGGCGTCTCGTAAGGCGAAATTATTCCAATCAAATCCGATACGTCCTCAGCCAGTTCCGGCAGAGTCGTACCTGCTGAATATGTTGCTTTTCCTGTAAAAGACATTGTTTATTCTCCTTTTCGGGGGTTAAATGTTTTTCATTTACAAATAATTTCTTCGAAGTTTTAGATACTCTTGTAAATCCGTTCTGTTGCCGGTCATTGCGGCTTTCTTAGCTGCTCTTTCAAGAACCGTATGGCTATTTTGCACTCGCTCTTTCACTCCTGCGGTCTTTTTAATCCCTGGCACATCGGTGTCTTTCTGACGAAACAGATATTGCTTTTCCTTCTTCAGTTGCTCTATGACACCATCGATGTCCGCTCCGTTGTCACCTTCAATTCTTGCTTTGACAGTCAATACCGCCGTCTCCAAATCCGCGGTACCGGCAGCAGCTAATTTGTGTATCAGGTTCTGCTCAAGCTGAATCTTATTTAGCTGCTCGGCCATCTTCGCTACCTCTGATTTGGCCTGAGCCAGCTGCTCATTCAAATCTTCGACCTGTTTCTCGGCACTCTGTGCCCTCTTCCGGTAACGGATGGATTCAGCTACCGGAACAAGTTTTGTGTTGTTGCTGGACTGCTCTGTGTCTTCTGATAAAATCTCTTGCGATTCAATCGCATTCATAAAAGACTCCTTGTTTTATAATCCCCCGGTAAACTTGGGGGCTAAATAATTAATTTTCGTATCCTAATTCTCGCAGCACCTGTTCGGTCGGAACGCCTAATTCTTTTTTGATCTTGGCTTCGTTGAGCTTTTCTGTCATATTTTCGGGCAGCGGACTCGGAAAAAGAATGTCGACTTCTCTGTCGGCTCTATCGGTGGCATAAATGTCGGCCGTATCAAGTATCGACAAAACCATGCGACAGATGCGTTTCAGGCCTTCACTGTAGGTAAACCTTTTTCGCTCATTCTTCGAGAGCATTCCCATAAGCGTCAGCCTCAGAGCCACAGCGCTTGTAAGGTTGCCGATTTTGTCCTTCAGGACACCCGCTACTACCGGCGTGACACCGCTGACCTTATCCATTGCCTCTCTGATTTCAGCGATGTGCATGTTTTCGCTGGGCACCTCCGCCTCCCCGCCGAACTCCTCAATAGTTGCATCTGGATTGTCGGTGTACCACATCCGACCTGGCGAGACAGGCCTATCCTCAAAGCCCTCTATGCCTTTGCCTAAATACATTTTAAATGACTGAAAAGTAATCCTATTAGCTCTGTCACTGAGGCGGGTATTCAGTTCATCCTGCAGAGGTATCAAAGGTTCAACGTCACTTAGTCCCTCGTAATAATATGGTTGAGCGATGTTTTGAATGTGGACAACCGGCAGAAACCCCCACTTAATCTCACTCTGAGCGGCGAGGTTTCCATCCTCATATCTTTGCCAGGCTGAGTTTGAAATGATCTCCGTCACCGCTACAATCTGGCGTGTATCACCGCCGGTGCTGCCCCACGAGAAGATTCTTGAAAGAAAAGAGCTACTTTTGTTCAGATCGTTTTTCTTTTGATAGAAGTGCTGGACGTAATATTTTATCTTTTTGTAGTCGTCTTCATCCAGGACAGGCAGCGCCCTCGGCGCTTCAATCAGCTCCAGTTCGATTGTTTGTGCCAATTGTAGTACGTTTTCGAAGGAGTCCGCTGTGAACGGATTGGAGGTGGAGGAGGTGTGCTGTAGAATTTGGTCGCCAGGCCTGACGAGGCAATCGACAAAGCCGTAGACGCTTCCGAGCACCGCCATATCCTGGAAAAAGCCGATAGCGCCGTTAGCCGCAAACACAGCCTTTAAGATGGTTTCAATTTCTGCACGTTTACGGCTGTCCGGCGATTTGGAAATGAAACTGACCGGTTTTCCAAACAGAAAATCCACGCTGGCGTTTATTCGCCAGGCGATATCGTTTTCGATGACGACCTCTTTTCGCTGCACATCCTTGACGGCTTTTGCACCGAAGATGTCACCATTTGCAGTATGTACAAGTCCCGTTATTCTGGCGGGCAGGCCGTATTCCTGTGCCTGTACATAACATCGGCCCGTTTCGCTGACCTTCCTATCGTAGGCACTTAGGCCGGTTACCTCATATATGGGATTTGCGTAGTACTGCCAGAGTTTGCTGAACTGTGTTTGAATGTTTGGCGATTGTTCATCAATAAGCCACTCGATGTAATCAGCTGTTATTTGTTGGTCGTTAAAGATTCGCAGGTCAAAACTCATTCGTTTTTCTCCTGTTTTTAACTCGTGCTACGTAGCGAAACTGCTTCGCAGAGTAGCGATGTTTTTTTCAACCGTGGCGATTTCAATCGCCTTCCATAAATGGGACGAACCTGCTCATTTGGTGCGAAAAAAATGATTTTTTTCGAGATGGATTTTGAGCTAAGTAGTTGCGGGTAAAGAAATAAAAAATTTTTTCAAAAAAGGGATTTTTGTTTTAAACCCCCTGCTGATTTGGTTGAAATTTTGCGGGTTGGAGAAAGCACCACCCCTAGAAAGTCCTTATTCAATATCTTCTTTTTGCAGAAGCTCGATAATCTCGGCCTTTGTAGGCAAGGCCTCGATAGAGCCGAATTTTGTGCAGGCTAAAGCACCCGCCGCTGAGGCAAATTTGGCTGCTTCTCTTATGTCATCTTGCCACTGTGGACTTTCAGCCTTCACGGCACAATATGCAGCCAGCGCGCCGGCGAAGGCGTCGCCTCTTCCGGTCTGGTCAACAAGGTCAACCTCAAAAGCTGGTATATGATCAGCACTAAACCTATTAATAACCATACAGCCGCGTTTGCCCATAGTTATCACGGCTGAGCCTGCACCACGCGCAACTAATTCGGAGCCGATGAGCTTGGCAGCGTGAATATCGGCAGATTGTTCGGCAATGTCGGCAGCTTCACCAAGATTCGGTATCAAAACGTCAGCCGAGAAATACTCGATCGGTAGGTCACCTTCCAGTTCAGCCATAGACGGATTCCGATCTATCGGCTTGGCAGGGTTGAGAATCAATTTTACCCCGTGCAATTCCGCACAGCGAATGGCGGCTACGATTGCATCCTGGGGCAGTTGGCCGTGAATCAGGCACACGTTCGCGTCGGAGACAATCTGCTCAGCGGTTTCAATATCCTCCGGCTGCAATGCGCAGTTTGCACCGGGGTATGTGCATGTGGCGTTTTCACCCTTTGCGTTAACCAGCGTAACGACTACGCCGGTATTCTTAGCCTTGACGGTGTAGATAAAGTCGGTGTTGACTCCAAGGTCAGCCAGGATTGTCTTTGCATGGTGTGCAAACGGATCACCGCCGACTTTGCTGACCAGATACACATCACAGCCGCACAGAGCGGCCTGCACAGCCTGGTTGGGGCCGGGGCCGGTAGGTGTATAAGAAAGAGCGGAACCGTTGACACTTTGGCCAGGCGTGGGTATTTGTGGGCACTTTATCGCCATATCAACGTAAGTACCACCAATTACAACTACCTTCGGAGTTCTTGCCGTCATTTTATTTCTCGCTTACCCCTTTTTATTACCCACAAATAAACTTGTCTGACGACAGTCAAGATTTAGGGCAAAATACTATTTTAGGCCCGATTTTACTCGGGATTCAAAATCGCTACACGAGTATAACCGTTAAACTATCTAATGCAATTTTTTTATAGAAATTGTTCATCTCCAAATATTTATCCGTTTCTGGCGGTTTTATCCATTAACAATTGATAACTCGGTATGGAAGGTTTGCTGTCGATACAAATAAGATTGTTATATAATCTATAAACAAAAAATAATTTTTGTAATTTATTGAAATTTATCCTTGACAAAAGTTTAGTATAATATAAATATTACTATTATGTTAGGTTATTATCAAACTTCCAATATTAATAATAATGAATGTTATGATATTACAGACCTGCTAAGACATAGGATAAAACTTCTCCGTGGAGAAGATAAGTTATTGATGATAATGTACTTAGAGAAGGGTAACAGCTTCCGGCAAATGGCAAAACTTGCCGGTGTACATGAAACAATTATCGCCAGAAGAATACATAAGATCACCAAGCGTCTGCTTTATGGTGAATACATAACATGCCTAAGAAACAGCAAAAGATTTAGTGCTATTGAATTGTCCATCGCAAGAGAATATTTTTTGACCGGCCTGTCTATGAGGGAAATCGCCAGAAAACGACAAATTACATACTACCAAGTTCGCAAAGTTCTAAGGAAAATCCGGCAAGTTAACTCCGTCAACAGGCAACTTGAGTAGTGGATATAAACTATGCCCACGTACTATATCTCGAAAACGCTCTATTTGCCCAGCCCAGCAGACAAATATGGGCAAATAATGGGCAAAGCTGCTCAGGTCTGCCGTATGTTCGGCTTAACCGTTGACAGACTTACTAAAAGAAATATCACCCACAGTTGTAAGTTGGAAATTAACGAGGGTGACATCGTGTACATTACAGGGCCATCGGGTGCGGGTAAAAGCGTTCTGCTGAAAGAGCTGGAGCGGTCTCTCCCTGAGTCGGAAAGGATAAATCTCGATCAGATAGAACTGCCAACCGACAAAACTTTGATTGATTGCATTGAAGGTGATTTTCTTACCGGTCTTAAGACTCTTAGCTTAACGGGTCTAAACGACGTCTTCTGTATCCTTAATAGACCTGCCAACCTCAGTGACGGACAGAAATATCGGTTCCGCCTTGCAATGGCTTTAGCCGCAGAAAAGAAATTTATATTTGCAGACGAATTCTGCTCTAACCTCGACCGCATAATGGCAGCGGTTATCTCATTCAATGTGCAAAAGTTCGCCAAGAAGACGGGAATGGTTTTTATTTTAGCGTCCAGTCACGAAGATTTGCTGTTGGACTTACAGCCTGATGTTTTGGTGGTCAAGGAATTGTCCGGCGAAACAAAGGTTATTTATAAAGTTGACCGTCGCCGTACCGGCGACGGCTAAACACATAAATATGGAAAATTGTACCGTTTGTAAAAGGTTACGTGTTGTCAGCGGTGATATTGGTGATTACAAAGACCTTTCGCACTATCACTATCGTGACGGCCGTCTTGGGCCTTTTACAAATATTTTTGCCTTAAAGAGTGTTCTCGGTAAAACAATTGGTGTTATCGTCTATGCAATGCCACAGCTAGCTTTGGAGTTGCGAAATATCGCCATGAACAATATGTTTACCGGCTTTGACAGAAGCACTGGCCTTGCGCTGGTCAATAAAAACATCCGTTGCATTGCAAGGGTCATTATCGAGCCGAGGTTCCGTGGCTTGGGCTTGGCCAGCCGATTGGTACGTGAGACGATGCCACAAATGCAGATGCCTATTATCGAGGCTCTGGCAGTAATGGGACTGGTAAATCCGTTTTTTGAAAAGGCAGGAATGACGGCCTATACTGCAAAGCTGCCGGCCCGGTGCGTTCGGTTCGTAGAAGCTCTAAGCTTGGTCGGCATCGAACGGGCAGAGCTTATCGATGAAAATCGGGTGCATCGAAAGCTCCAACAGTTGCGCTGGTCAAAAGCAGATTTCATTGAGCGACAGATTCAGTTGTTTCTGCAGAGCTATGGTAGACGCCGTAATATGCAGCCGGGCCTGAACCGAACAAGATTTATTCTTAGCAAATTAACCGAAAGACCCGTTTACTATATCTGGTTCAACCAAGAATTAAATCAATTTTTTAATGAAAAATTTAACGTTAATGACCAATCAAATTAAATCCTTTGCCATCGACAGATTTGTTCCCCATCCAGACAATCCCAACCGGATGAGTAAGGCCAACTTTGTCAAGTTGGTTCGTAACATTAAGCTCTCCGGCCGATATGAACCATTAGTGGTTCGGCCTTGCCCTGATAAGCCGAGCTATTTTCAGATAATCAATGGTCATCACCGTTGGCAGGCACTGGCGCAACTTGGCTACAAACAAGTCGATGCTGTGGTTTGGGAAATCGACGACCAGCAAACGGATGTTCTTTTAGCTACGCTCAATCGCCTCGCTGGCTCGGACATCCTCGACAGGAAGATCGCGTTATTGGCTCGGCTGAATGATAATATGCAGTCCCGCGAGCTGGCTAAGCTCCTGCCAATGAATGCTAAGCAGATCGAACGGCTAACTAATCTTAAAGATTCTTTACAGCGAGCATCGAGAATTGAGCATCGAGAATTGAGCTTTGCGAATCCACTGGTTTTTTTCGTAAATGACAGGCAGCAAAAGATAATCGAAAGGGCACTATCATTTGCCGGACAAGCGAAAGAATTAAAAACCAAGGCTGCTACAAATGCTGCCGCGTTGACGGAAATCGCCGAGGTTTATTTAGCTGGAAGGGGAAAAATCCTTGGTAAAACATGAGGCGAAATAAATTTGCGTGAAGATATTCAGCCCACAGTTTTATCGTCAAGATGCCTTACAGCACTGGGGGTTATAAATGAATGAAAATATACAATGGCAAGAAAACTGAGTAAAAAGCAGCTTCGCGTGATAGAGGAATTGTTTGCAGGCGAGCTTGGCGAGCAGGCGGTGCTGGATAAATACAAAATCAGCAGGAAAACTTTCAACAGATGGTTGGCCGACGAGTGTTTTGTTGAGCAGTTTAATGAGCGTGTTGAAAAAAGTTTCCGTCAGTCTCGTTTGATCATCGCTCGGTATGCGCCGTTAGCGGCGGCCAAGCTTGTAGAACTTACCGCTTCGGATAAAGAGGAGACCGCTCGCAAGGCGTGTTTGGACATTATTTCGATGCACACGATTCCGCATAAGAGCAACGAGCGGCAAGTAACGGGTGACGAAATATCCCCCGAAAC
>Ga0315532_1000499_pt1 | contig 31321 bp, 22 predicted proteins | sample SalMarWE160370MG_FD_203082 | JGI IMG/M metagenome (GOLD analysis project Ga0315532, IMG submission 203082) | Salt marsh sediment microbial communities from the Plum Island Ecosystem LTER, Massachusetts, United States - Salt Marsh Sediment WE1603-70 ...
TATTGGCTTTTCTGATAGCCCTTGACTTAACGCCCCCGTCGAAGATAGGAAAACTTAAAACCATTCCAACACTCCAGTCGGAATTATCATCCCAATTAATTCTATTTAAGGGAAGATCTTCAAAAGCAAATCTTTCCGCATTAAGGCTGTACCCACCGCTTAGAGTTAAAGTCGGCAACCTATTAAGCCAGGCTATCATCATATTGTATTTACTTGCAGAAATAGAAGACTCCTGCTGTTTTATATCCGGTCTATTACTGTAAGCCAGGGTTAATACACTGTCGAATTCGGGAATATTTAACTTTTTCACCTCAACATCTTCAATCGATATGGGAAAATCCAAATCAAGTCCCATTATTTCATTGAGCTCTGCCGTTCCTATCAGAAGCTCGCCATTTGCTTCGTGCAAATTAACTCTGGCTCCTTCTAACGCTGCTCTTGCTTTGAGGGTATCGGCTCTCGGAACCATGCCCAATTCGAACTGCGCTTTCGAAAACTCAAGCTGGTATTCTTTCTGTTCTAAGGTGCCTTTTCTGAGATCCAGCATTTGAGATGCCATAAGAAGATTGTAATATCCTCTTATAACTTCCATTATTAGATTCATTCTTGTAAGTCTATATCCTTCCCTAGAGGACATAAGGTTGGCATCCGATCTTTCAATGTCCAGATAAGTCCTGCCGCTACTAAATGGTTTCATTGAAGCAGAAAGAGCAAGATCATAATGATTACTATTCCAGGAAAATGCATTATAAGTCTCGTTAAGATAATATCCCCCGGAAAGATTAATATCCGGAAGATACCCTGCTCTTGCATCCCCGACATCAAGTTCACTTTTTCTTACCGACCCTTCCGCAATCAAAATAAGAGGTGAATTCTCCAGAGCAATTTCAACACACTTTTCGACAGAAAAGGACCCCGGGAGTGTCCCCTCTTCATACTGTACCGGGGATGCGAAAATAGTCATGAAAAACGCGAAAATTAAGAAAATATATTTCGATATTAATTTTAATCCAATTTTCGCTAATTTACTTCTCATATTATACCCTCCTAAAGTAATTATAATCTCTTTTAGACTCCAGACAATGAAATTAAGGGGTGGAAATATATTTTTCCACCCCTTAAGAATCAAGAAGGGTAGTTTACTTTCTCCTAGGACATCCGGGTTTACCCTGTTTTTCATGCATTCCAGGTTTTCCGTGCCTCTTTCCTAAGAGCTTATACATAAAGATTTTCTTTGCTTCTTCTTTTTTATCATCAGGAATGAGCTTATACATTTCTATCTTATGCTCTATATTTTTTCTTGACATCTTCTGTCTCAGGACCGACATTTCATCATTGATGGAGAGTATTTTATTAAAATTTAGTTTCTTCTCAAGAAGAACTTTTTCCATTTCCAGTTTTTTCTTATCAAGCTGGTTCTTTAATTCAAGATTCTTCTCCTTATGTTTCAATCTCATTTCCTGCATTTTCTCTAAGACATTTTCGTCAAGGTTTAAAGGAGAAAACCAATCGTTATGCCATCCTACCATTGATACTCCTTCACCCTTCATTTTATTACCGGACATTCCTTTCTCTGCCTGCACTGTTAAAGGAACAGCTATAAGTAAACTCATCATGATAAAAAATATCATCATACCATACTTTTTCATAATTCCTCCATTTTTAAAGGTTTAAATTTATTTTTAAAGAGTAGTTGTAAATCCATTTTGCAATCATTCTAATAACTCCTATTTACCTTCTTTGCAGATATGACCCAACAAACTTTGTATTGGTTCCATTTTCAATTAGCCACAAAGGCACTAAGACACAAAGTATTCATTTTTTACTAAAACCTAGCTTAACCAATGAGAACACAAAAAAAAGTTTCCAATAAAAAAAAGCCGACTCAACCGAGCCGGCTTTTTTATTCGAATTTCCGGTCTTCTTACCTCAAAACCGTAATCTTATGGACCTCGTGCTTGCTATCCAGGTCTGACTTAATTCGGAGGAAATATACGCCCACTTTGAATCGACCGAAGTTTAAATCTTCTCTACCCCTCTTCAGAGTAAGATTTTTTCTATCTACAACTCTCCCAACAATATCGATAAGATCAATGCTTGCCTTCCTGTCATAATTAGAGGATACATTTAAAACTATATTTCCCGTGATTATAGGTGAAGCTAATTTAATATAGTTTTCGTATATTTTCTCGGCTTCGGTGGTTTTAAAAGTTGAAGTCTCGGTTCCCACAGTCGATATAACAAGATATCCCACAGCTTCGTCAGGATTACGATGTCTAACCTCTTCATCTTCTGACTGTTCCTCTTCCACCTTTATCTGTACACTCGAACTACTTAGATTTCTATATCGAAGTACAGACGGATCGTCTCCATCCTCCGTATTCATATTAGCAAGTACTAAAGGCGAATCTATAGACTGTCCGAAATTTATTGTATGCCAGTCATGAGTTACAGAATTGGAAGTCTTTACGGCAATAAAATCCTTTCCGTCAATCTGTCCTGTACCCGGTGAGACGGCTATGTAATGAACTGTCTCGCCCGGATGTTCTCCGTCATTCCCCTCTTCTTCCTGTAATCTTACAACAAACCTACGCCTGGTAAGCCCACGAATCCTTGTACACACCGCAGAACTGTCGTTATAAGTAACCACTTGAGTCAATAAAACCGGACGCTCCGCGAGACTGTGCGTAAAGTTTTTTAAATAGCTTTGATGGTCAATGTTGTTCATCTTACCAGCTTCCCAGACTCCGCCACCAATATCCTGCGCACCTTCTTCCATTACTATATAAGATATAGTCTCCGTTGGATGGCTTCCATCCAGATAATCCCATTCATCCAGCTGGAATTTGAATCCACTCGAAGTTACATCTTTCACTCTTATAGTAGTTGGATCCGTGTCTTCATAAGAGGGAGGCCCCATTACCACGATCGGATCGGTATAAGTATGTGAGAAATTAACAGTATGCCACTGGAAACTACTGGTCTGATTTACCGAGATTTCACCGAATTCGTACTCTTTGGCTTCGGTTACAGTAGCCTCGTTGGAATAGGCTGAATTACCTGTACTGTTATAAGCTCGTATCCGATAAGTGTAAATTACCCCCGGTTCAACTCCTTCGTCCGACCAACTTGTTACGTCTGAATCAACAGTGACTAAATCAGAAAAAGAACCCTCTCCTTCTTTCCTTTCTATTTTAAACCCGTCTTCGATACCCGAGTTGTCAACCCAGGTAAGATCGACCTGTGTACCTGAAACCGCTGTGGCAGTAAGATCACTCGGAGCTTCAGGCCCTCCCGATATAACCAGATACCCAAAATCTTCGGTAATATGCTCGATTTCAGTATCTCCTGATTGTTCTTCCTCGACTCTCAAATATACACTCGATTCGCTTATATTATTGTACCTCAAAGCGCAGGGATCGCTTTCGTTAAAGCTCTGCATTCCTGCGATAAGTATAGGCGACTCAATAGTTCCAATGTAATCGGTCCAGACCTCATTATACCATTCATCAGGGAGGCAATTAGTCTTTCTTAGTACCAGGAACTTTCTGCCATCAAGTTCACCGTAGTTCGGCTGCATTGCGATATAATGAATGTCCTCCGGCGGATAAACGAAACCATCACTGTATTCCTGTTCCTGCAGCCTTATTTTGAAACTATTCTCTGTAATATCCTTTACTCGGGTTACTGCGGCTGACGCATCATTGTCCGTCACCCTTTGAGCAAGAATAACCGGAGAATCGTCAAAGTTTTCGTATTCAAAATTAACCGTTTTCCAGCAATCATTCACTCCGGAAATAGAACCGGCTTCCCAGATTGAGCCACCAACATCCCACACACCTTCTTCCATCACCATATAAGATATGTTTTCCGTTCCATGGATTCCGTCAAGATAATCCCACTCATCAAACTGAAACCAGAAATAAGAAGAGCGGACTCCCCTTACTCTTATCGTTGTAGGGAGATTGTCATTACAAGAGGGAGGTCCCATTACAACGATAGGATTATGATATTTATCTAATGATTGAACAGGTGGAAGTAAAACCTGATGCCACTTTAAAGAGTCGGGCTGATTTACCGAAATTGTACCGAAGTCGTAAGGATTTGTAGTCTTTACGGAAAATTCTTCGGAGTAATTTGAATATCCGGCATAATTATACGCCCTTACCCGGTAAGTGTAAGTTTTCATCGGCTCAAGACCCGTATCCAAATATTTTTCATCGTTTGTATCAAAAGTCTTTATCTGAGAAAAAGAGCCTGCGTTTTCTTTTCTTTCTATTGCAAAACCAGCTTCATTATCCGAATTATCCTCCCATTTAAGATAAACTTCCGTAGGCCAAACTCTTTCCCCACCACCAAAGAGACCAAGGTCACTGGGAGGATCAAGAGTTTCTGTACCTCCGCCTACTTCTGATATTACAATGTAGCCCACACCTTCTGCGTTATGGCCGACTTCTTCATCTCTTGACTGTTCCTCTTCCACCTTTATCTCCACACTTGAATTTCCTGGATTTTGATAACGAAGCGCAGCCGGATCGGTCCCATCCATAGTATTCATATTTGCCAGTACCACAGGTGAATTTAAAGACTGTCCGAAACTTATCGTATACCAATTATGATTTACAGAATTAGGAGTCTTTGAAACAATAAAGTCCTTATCCCTTACCTTACCATGCCTATCATATATATGCCCGGAACCCGGTGAGAGGGCGATATAATGGACTGTCTCTCCTACATGTATTCCATCATTCCCTTCCTCTTCCTGAAGCATTATCTCGAAACTGCTTGTGCTTACATTCTTTAACCTTGTTACAACAGCTTCTTCTCCATTTTGGGTCACAACCTGAGTTAGAATAATCGGTTCTTCGGAAAAAAATCCTTCCTTAAGCTCGACTGTTTCAAAATTAACATTCAAGTTTTCTATTTTCCCAGCCTGCCATTTGAAATTATCAAGTGAATGCGCTCCTTTTTCTACGACAAGATAAGGGATTATTTCCGCTCCATGTGCTTCTTCCAGATAATCCCATCCATTCAATTGAAACTTAAAACCATCTCGAGTTATATCTTTTACTCTTACGGTTGTTGGAGAATTATCATTATAGGAAGGAGGGCCCATTATCACAATCGGATTTACAAACTTTTTGAATTCGCCTAAATCCAGACATAGGGAATCCCAGGTGCCGGTCGTGTTTACTGAAACTACCCCCGCTTCTGGTCCTGCTATTTTGGGCTTGTAGAACCCATAAATAGTACTATCAGGCACATTCGCCATTTTCATCTTTACGTACCCGTTGTCTCCCCAGTCGGGACCGACACTATTTTTAACTATCCAATAACCCACCTGTACGTCGTTAATCGTTGTATCTCCCCAGCCTACTAATACCATACAGTGCGCACCATCCGTATAATCCTTAAAATTACGCCACAAAGAGAAAATGCCTCCCGAATAAGTCTCATAATATGGTTTTATCGGATCATACGAATCATAATATACCGAGAAAGTCAAAGGAGTTTCCATGAGGTTTTCCTTGATTGTATTTTTCCACTCTTCAAGATCCCGTGCACCCCTTGTCCAACTTTCATAACCGGAAAGTTTTATCAATTTAGAATCACAATCCGAACATAATTCGCAATAGGCATCATTTGGATTATCTCTCGCGACATAGGGACAACATTCCTCTGTAACAATACCGTATTTAATAATATTTTTAAAAACCCTGTTTGGGTGACCTCCATTACAAGCCTTACCAGATTCACCATAAATTTTGCAGATACCATGCTGTTCGGAGAGGTCGAGGTCAAAATCCGGATCGCCCATATCTATGTTAGAAAAAGCTTCAATCGCTCCCAAAACACCCATCATATAACAGGAACCGCAGTATCTTCCGAAGAATCCTCCAGCCGTTTCGTCTCTAAATACATAAACTTGATTTTTAACAGAAGTCATCCAGTTTTCACCACCCTTGTTACGCCAATCGAAGGAGGCGGGCAAATCGACTCCCGAATAACTTCCAACAACAGCTTCTCCTTCAAATTCCGGAAGTTCCAGAGAAGAACATGATTCACAAATGTCTTCAATTCCTCTGTAAGATTTTAAATTATCAGCGTTCGGGGATCCCATTAAAGCAAATGTCAAATCCGCTGTTAAATTCCAATTGTTTGTTTTAATGTTTTCTCTTGCCTCTCTTAAATATATGAACCTATCGTATGTGTAAGACTCGAGAGCTTGCCATACCTGAGCACTTCTATCTCTCTGGTAATTATCTCCCTCTATATTAAATTTTGCGGCTTCACTGTAAGTATATTTTTCTCCATCTATATCTCCTTCGATAAAAACATACAAAGAGCAAGTACCAAGATCATGAAGTATTTCTTTTATATATTTATTCAGTTCCGGGTTATCTATATATGAAAAATGCCCTTCTTCGATTTGTTCGGGTGAAAATCTCGCCAGAAATCTATTATCGATAAATACACACCCCAGAGGGTCACCCACATCTCCATCCGGATCGTCAAAAGAATTAGGAGTAAAAGAAATGCTCACTATTCCTCCATCATAAGACAGATTAACTCCCTCTTCAGGAAGATCTCTCCAAAGGCGATCAACAGAAAAGGTGTTGTTAGCTTCATCGAGCTCGTCATCTTCATAATTACCGTAATCGACTTCATAAGTCACTGTGTGTACCCCGGGTGTACTAATTATGAAATCGTCGTCAAAAACCTTAAAAGAACCGGGGGCTAAGGGTATAAAGGCATCATCGATATGTACAACCTTAACTCCATCCACGAATATCGCTAAATCCAGGTGCTCCGACATACCATCACCGATATTTTTAACCGCGAAATTCACGTAAATAGGATCTCCTGTTTTTAGAATAGCGCTGGAAGGAGCTGTAGTATCCCCCTCTTCCATAGAACAAACAAGAGGAGAAGACCATCCATCGGGCGCAAAAGGAACAAGATCCGGCTGTGACTCAGGCTCATCCCAAGAGTAATCAGCGGAAAAGGTGTTGTTATCTTCATCGAGTTCATCTATATGATCACCCTTATCAACCTTATAAGTAACTGTGTGTATTCCGGGTGAATTAACTATGAATTTCTTACTAAAATCCGCACGATAATCATCGGGGCTTAAGTTTATAGGGATATAGTCATCCACAACCGTATCTCCATCCACCAATATCACATAATCGCTTGCAGAACACATCTTATTACCAACATTGCCTACCGCAAAGCTTACATAAGTATAAACACCCGTTTTCAGAGTATAATCGGGTGTGATAGCCCCCTCCTCAAGAGAACAAATAAGAGGAGCGCTCCACCCATTGGGCCTATAAGGAACAAGATCCGGCTTATTCTCAACCCATTGATAATTAGCGGAAAAGGTGTTGTTATCTTCATTTATTTCGTCTTCATTCTCATTGTAATCAATCATACCGGTAACTGTGTGTGTCCCGGGTGAATTAACCTTGAATGTTTTACTGGGAAATATATGGGTTTTACCGGGATCTAAGTATATAGGGGCATAGTCATTCACAACCACCTCTCCATCCACCATTATCACATAATCGCCTAAAGAGGCTTTCTTATTACCAATATTTTTTACGGCAAACCTTACATAATTAGTAACACCCGCTTTTAGAGTATAATCGGGTGTGGTAGCCCCCTCCTCAAGAGAACAAATAAGAGGAGCAGCCCACCCATCGGGCGTATAAGGAACAAGATCCGACATGGGAACAGACATAACCTTAAACGTTACAGCAAAACACAAAACGAAAAGAATAAACTTTTTCATAAAACCGCCTAATTTCCGATAAAATATAAATTAATTATTTGTTCAAAATCCAGTTAATCATTATGAATTCAAGATTAAGTAAATAAAAACATATGTCAAGGCTTTTTCTAGAAAGCTGATTCTCCCAATAAAGAAAAAACGATTTATTTAACTAAGAAACAAACTAAAGATACTAAAAAAACAATTGAATCACAAAGGACAAAAAGTGCACAAAGCCCATAACCCCCAAATCCCAAATTAGCCATTAAAAAGTTTAATGGCTAATTTATTATTGTCCGTTAAATGAATACGTGATAAACTCTTCCACATCCTGCGGAATCACATAAGGGTAGATACTATCAGTAACTGACGATATAAATGTATCACCCCAGGAAGGGTTTTCGGGTCTCGCCCTAGAAACATTAAGACCAATAACAAAGGACAAGAAAAAAACCACGACTAAAGAGCCCGTAACCGTCAATTTTCTTTTCTCTCTTCTGGATTTCTCAGAGAGAACTTTATTGGCTATTTCTTCGCTCCAGAATTTGCTTTGTTCTCTTTTATTGATTTCATCATTTATTCTATACATAGATTTCCTCCTTATCAAATATTTCCTTTAATTTCTCCTTCCCCCTGTGTATCCTTGACTTTACTGTCCCCCGGGAAATCGAAAGGAAATTTGCTATCTCTTTTTCATTAAATCCCTTTATATATAAATCAATTACCTCTTTATATTTATCCGGAAGCTTTTTGACAGCCTCATTGAGTTTCTCAATTAAGTCATCTCTTTCCATCTTTTCCTCTATGTTATTCTCTTCGCTATCATTTAAGTATTCCAAATTCTTTTCTACATACTTTTCTCTTCTTCTCTCTCCCGATTTCAATTTTCTATTCATCCTTATTGACTCATTCCTTGCTATTGTAAATAACCATGAAGACAGCTTTGATTCTTCCTTAAATTTATTTTTTACCAGACTCCGATATGCTCTAATATAAGTCTCCTGAACCACATCATCTATCGCATAATAATATTCGGAAAACAGAGTTTTCCTAACGGCTTTTAAAACAATGCCTTTTGTTTCCTCTACAACAGAGGCAAAAGCCTCCTGATCCATGACTATTTTCTATCTCTTTTAGGCTTAAATTTTCTTTTCGGTTTAAATTCTTCAAGTTTTTTTGCTAATTTCTCCCGTTGTTCTTGTGTAAGAATAGAATGCATTTTAGCCAACCTTTCGGCAACGAAACTGTCTGTTTCCCTCCTGAGTTCCTCTCCCATAGAATGTACTTCTTCCATAAATCCAATAATTTCTTCTTTCGATAATGAATCTTTTCTTATCATCTCCACAATCTTTTCTTTGACAACATCTCTGGGTTCTTTATCACGCCTCATTCCAAATTGTTTTTCCATTATTTCCTTTTCCATTTCTTTTAAAGCCTCGACCTGCTCGGCGGATAAATCCAAATCTTCAGCCATCTTATCGATTCTACTATGATCAAATCTATGAAAATCTTTACTGTCGTCTTTGCGCGGATGCCTGAACTCTGGTTTAACGTGTTCCCTTTCTGAAGGACTTCGGTTACATCCCGCAAAAAATGTAAATAATATTAAAGACAGAATCAAAAATAAATATCTCTTTTTCATTTATCCTCCTTTACAAATAAGACCTTGCAAACTATAAATCGGTTCCATTATTATTAGCCACAAAGACACCAAGACACAAAGAAAAAAATGATTTTGTTTTAGTCTTAACCCCAACCCACCAAAAACAAGAAAAACAAAGAATTTATGCTGTTAAAAAAGCAAAAAATCACTTTCTCTCCATATCCTTTACCCTTTCCAAAATCGAAGGGCGGGCTGCTTCCATCATCTCTCGAAAATCCTCATAACGCATTGTCCTTCCCTCAAAAGTGCGCTTTTCAAGAGCCCCTAAGAAACGGGCTTTGAATTCCTCAAAGTAAGAACCGTAAATATGATAGCTGTCAGCTATGTGGCAGTATCTCCCAACCTTAATATCCCTTCCGGAAATTTCTGAAATTCTTTTTGCTATTCCCGTTTGTAATTGAACCAGCGCGAATATGTTCATGAATGCTGCTTTGTAAGCATCATTGGATCGGAAGCGAACATTCATATTTAGTAACGAATCACCAGCTTCCTCTGTAATACGGCACCATAAACTTTGAAGGCAGGCAGGATCATAGCAGTCGTTATCCTCCCACACTTTCCAGGTAATTGCTTGCGCTCTCCTTGTATAGGGTTTATCTGCCAGCTTCCGGCACATAACTTCAATCTGATCCAACGGCTTTACGGTGGGTGCTTCATATGCAAACAGACGTTGATGGTATGTGTATTCCCAGCGCGTATCCTCCGGATCATTCGGATCCCTAATTAGATGATCCTTAATCCCCTCACACACTTCCATAACATACTCCTGCAGAAATTCAATCCCCGCGGGGAAATCTTTATGCAGCATAGGTTCCTTTAGAGGATCCGTAACGGTAATGACCATAGTTGCATCTTTACTTGGAGGATCCGCGGGCTTATCATACTGGGTTTCAATATCACAGCCATTCTCGTAAAGCGAGATAAGAGAATCTTCCCAGGCTCTTGCTATACAATCACCTTCCACGTGTAGAACGGGTATACCTTTTGTAAACCTTTTTGATTTCTTAACAGACGCCATAAATCACCCCCTTTTTAATATTAAAAAGAAACCTCAATTTGTCAATAAAAATAAGCTTGACAAATTCCGGAAAAACCCCTAATTGAATTATGTTAAATATACCAATTTCATGGATACAGATAATTATTATACGGAAATCGAAAATGAACTCAAAAATAACATTCTCGCTTTCTGGAATAAAACCGTCGACGAAGAAAACGGAGTATTCTTAGGAAGAATTTTAAACAACGGAAAAACAATTAAGGATTCTCCTTAATCGGCAGTGTTGAACAATGGAATAGTATGGTCTTATTCCAAATTATATAAAAAATTTGGAGAAAAAAGATATTTCGAGTTGTCCGAACGAGCCTACGAATATACAGCAAGATATTATCGTGATGATTAAAAAGGGAAGGCTTCTTACAATTGTTGGGATTTCGTTAAAAAACATATCGTCGATCCTAAAAACGGCGAATGGTTTTTTAGAGTGAACAGAAAGGGCGAACCTTATTATAACGAAGAAAACAAACTCGGTCCATGGAAAGCGCCTTATCATAATACCAGAGGTTGTCTAGAATTGATGGAAAGGCTGAAAAAACTAAAAAAACTATCTTAAAACTTTCGTCCTTTAGGCAAAGTCACAACACCCTTCTTTACTTTTCCAATTATACAGAATAAGCTATAAACAATAGTTGGTTTAACTTACCTCTATCGAACGCTTGTAGTATCTTCTATTATCTCTCCATCTTTATTTAGATGCAGAACTTGCTTAAGATTGCCATCTTCATCGTATTCCATACGCAAAATAGCAACCTCTTCATTCAAAGCATTTTTTAAATTTCCGTTCATATCTAAGAATCTTGTCTCCACCAATTTCCCTTCTTCATCATATTCCCATTGTCTTGTCGCGAATCCAAAAAACTTACCCTCTGTCAGCTTATCAGATAGGTCATAGTATCCACGTTCTAAAATATTCCCGTAAGCATCAAACTTGCTCCGCATAATGGCAACACCCATATTGTTCTCATTTAACTTTCCGTTTTTTTTTAAATATCTCACTTCAACAACATTCCCATCTCCATCAAATTTCTGCTGTATAACGGCAACTCCGTTTCCCATCTCTTTTAATTTATCCATAGCATCGAGATGTCTTATTTCAATTATATTTCCTTTCTCATCAAATTTCTGGCGTAATATTGCAACACCATTATTGTCTTCTCTCAACTTTCCTTCGGAATCGAAACAACTTCGCTCGACCATATTCCCATTCTCGTCATATTTAAACTGCGTTTCGAATCCTCCCTCTTCGATAGTCACCCTTCCGCCAACTAAATTATAAAAGACTGTTTTTATTCTCCTTCCTTCATCATCCAGAGTCCATGAGTACTGCGCCACACCATAATTATCTTCTATAAATTCACCAAAATCACCGTAATTCAACCTGGATACCGGATGATTGTCCTCGTTAAAAAGTAAGCCTATGGAATAAACCCCATGTCCATCCATGACAGGGGTACCATTTACGTCCAAATAAGTCCTTTTCTCATACGTCTCGAAATGTTCGATTAGCAGCTGGGCAACATTATTACCGAAAACAGATTCTTCTTTCAGTTTACCGCCAAGAAGATGTCCAACTCGAATTAACTCTCCTTTCTTATTATAAATAAAATGATAAGCCTCTCCTTTCTTCCCCGCCTCTTCGGAAATGGGATATTCCCCTTTAATAACATATCTGCCGTCTATACTCACCTTACGATAATACTTATCCCCTTCCCGGCTTTCGATACATCCGCTTATCAATAAAACAACTGTTAAAATAACTGATGATATGGATAAGAATAACTTCATTTTTACCTCCTATGTCTCCTCTGGATTATTTAATTTCTTAGCAAGTTTATTTTTTACCCGCTTCTCCTTAAAGCAATACAAAAGAATTACCCCCCAAAACAAAAAGTAGGATTTCCTCGCCATACATCTCCCTCAATATAATTAGGTTAACAGAAAAGGCAAGTCTGTCCGAAACTGTTAAGAAGATCGCGCTTTAGACAAGGATACTTTTAAAAAAAAGAAAAGCGATAAGCGGCATTTAACCTGACTTATCGCTTTCTCTGTTTTTATACTCTCTACTTTTCTTCTAACTCCTCAGAAAGAAAGCCCGAGCGAGACTCTATTTACAAAATCAAAAGCGCCGAATTTACTATAGGCATAATCCAGTTTAATGTTAGCCGTATTGATCCCGGCACCAAAGCACAATCCTTCTTCGTTATATCCAAACTTATAACCCGCTCTCAGTTTAAGTATTTCTAATATACTTAACTCTCCTCCCAGATGATATCTATTTGAATAATCCCGAGGATCAATGAGTTCAAAATCCACTAAGAGAGAATAATTAGGATGCTCACCAAGAAAGTCCAGAACATCTATAGCCGCTCCCATTTTAAAGGTCAGGGGCAATTCAAACGAATTAGTTCTCCCTTCATCATACTCATACCGCACCGCGGTAGAAAAATTAACAATGGACATTCCAACTCTAAAGCTTTTAAACCCGGGATAAAAAATAGTCCCTATATCATAGACAATTGTATTAGTCTCATTTTTTTCGTTCCAAATAGAATCGCTTTCGTAACTTTCCTTAAATCCGCTTTCTCCTAAATGCTCGTATGCGTATCGAACGTTACCACCAATCATAAACTTTTCAGTCAATCTCCGTGCAAATGATATACCTGCGGCATACGCTGTAAAATCCAACGGTCCTGTCTCTATATATCCGGTTTCGCTAGTCGGGTCAAAGTCAGGAATTGTACCCATTGAATATCCGTAATCAGCGGAAAAGAAACTAATGCCTAAGTTACCCCAGGTGCCAAGATTTGCAACGGCGCCAAAAGCATTTAGTGAGATATCAGCAATCCAGTTGACCGTACAGAATGTAAGATCAAACTTCTTGTCCTGTATCTGAGCGATACCAGCAGGATTATGAAAAATGGCATTAGCGTCATCTCCTATCAACGAAAACGCCTCACCCATTCCTGCTGCTCTGGCACTCATTTCAACGTCCATAAATTTGAACCCTGCTTTCCCAACTGTCATCTCATCACCGTATAAAGAGTAAACAGGGAGTAAGAGCACTAAATGAAGTAATATAACAAGCTTTCTCATCTTCCCACCTACCTTATTATGACAAACTTAATGTTTATACTCTCGAGAGTTTCATCATCGACAATATTAGCAATATAGAGACCACTCACAATATGCTGACCTGCATCTGTTACCTGATATTGTTCCCCGGTCGGATCCGTCCAGGCTTCGTCTCCCGAACCATCTTTATGTTCGATGGTCTTTACAAGATCGCCTGTAAAGGTGTAAATTCTGATTGTACATTTTCCGGGCAAATTAAAGAAGTTAATCTTTTCTGATCCTCCTCCTTCTCCGTACTGCATGTTCTTTGAAGCAATATTATAAGGATTCGGAACCACTCTAATTTGGGACAAACTATCCCCGGTTGGTCTTTTTAACGAAGCGGCGCCTATTACACCATAAGTGTAATTCTGCCATCTTCCACTTTCAAGCACCTCAGCAGTACCCGTCACACCATTTGGATCTACCGCCTCCGGATGAGTTCCGTTATCAAACGCGGCAACATAGTAATAGTAATCTTCGCCGCGAACCGCTGTTGTATCACTATAAGAATTTTCATCAGACTCAGCCTCATATATCATTTCCCATACTCCTAACACACCATCATTTGTAATATAAGGACCTGTCTGTGCACCTGTAGCACGATATACCTTGAATCCTGCAAGGTCAGATGGTTCATCAGCTGCTTCCTCATACCGCCAGTCGATTACGATTTGATCAGCTCCAGAGGTAACTTCGATCGACGGAGGTGGCGGCGGAACAGGAATATCATAATCATGATCAAAGTTCCACTGAGCGTTTATCGCATGCCTGACGGCAGAATCCACTGTCGAATGTACCCACATGTCTTTAATCAAATTAGCACGATAAGATGGATAACCCCCACTTGGAGGATAATCCGTTGGCTGCCAGCGCGAGGGATGATTTCTGTACACGGGAGGTATATGAATTGTATCTGCCAAGTTAGGCAAATGCGGAGCTGTCAGACTTATATCATTTATATCGAGCGTATCTCCGCTCTGGGTGACGAATGTTATGGAGCTATCCTTCCATGCCTGACCAATTTCCCATGCGGCTTGCTCGGAAAGACGTCCGCCGCAATCCGCCCAGACAATCCTGAGAGAATCTCCATAGTCCAGATGAAAAGGACCCATGCTTGCCATACCTACACCATGCCAGAAAATTAACCCATTTTTGTCCAGGTCGTTCCATTTTTCATAACCTCTCATATCGGTTGGTACCGGATGGTAGGTACCCGGGTAAGTCCCCGTCATATACTCTACGTAAGGGTCATAACTTGGATCCCCCTTTTCTCCATATATCATAGAATTATATACTGTCTCCCAGCTGCTTTCACCAGTCGGCGGATGCTGTAAAGAATTTTGTTTGAATTCAAGATCATCGGGTCCCCACATACCGTGTGATCTAGGCTGCGTTACATCGTCGGTCTCCGGATGGTTCTCTGGATTTCCATTGGCAGCTCCAGAACCAGGACCCATCGCGACATCAGAAGATTGAGGAACATAGAGCATAACCTCACAACCGGAAGCCGCATCATCTAAATAATCCCGATCCAGAACGTAACAACCAAGAGCATCGCCCTTCCAGGGGGCACCCCCCGCCCTTTCCCACTCCATAGCCGGGTAAGAAATCAGACAACGCACAGAATCCCTCGGTTCATCCCGGTCAGGATAAACCCCGCTCCACGTATACCATTCCGATTTTTTCTCATTTTCAGAATTCACCGTCATTTCAAGTTGCCTCATAAAATATAAACTGTCTATCTCTTCACCCTCACGTTCTATCTCATCGTCTAAATCAACATTTCCTGTATTTACAATTGTCCAGTCATACACAATATACTGATTATGATGTTTGGAAACCCAGCTCAACACTCTCTGATATATATCCAACCCCAGCCAGTTCCTTGCATGAGATTGAACCATAACATCAGCAGTTCCCCAAACTTTATCCGGAGCGTAATGATCGCCTATTCTCGGGAAAGCTCTTTGAATAGGAAGCCCATCAACCACAATAGCTGGAGGATGGTATCTGTAATACTTATGGATAGTTATACCAATTGAATCCGGTACAGCAAACTGAATGATATCCAAATTGGGCGCACCGTAAGGACAACCACCCAATTTAATGGGAACGATCGTACCGGTCACGGGATCCCAGAAATTCCTGCAACCCCACCTGGAACCCGAATTCCGGATCCAACTCCGTACCCAGCCTTCTTCTGGCTGACCCGACCTATCATCCTGCGCTCCATCGAAATACCAGGTTGCTTGATAGTCACCAAAGCTTATCTCGCTTTGATCGCCAACATCAGTGATCCTCGGATGTATTTCCGATTGACGAATCCACTTCTCCTCACTCAAAACAGGGAACGAGATAAGCGAAGCGGCAACGATAAACATTAGAATCAAATAAGAAAATTTCTTCATTATTATTTCCTCCTTACCTCTTGGTTGATACTAAAAATCAACTTTCACTCCGAAAACAAAATAACGAGGGTTGTGGAAGGCAAGATGTGTCAAATCAGGATCATCAATATAGGGCTTATCATCACTGTTAAAATCACCTAACTGATCATTCCCGGCCTCTCCTATGTCTTTATAAGCCTCATCCTCATACAGGGGTAACTTCAACGATCTTTTGTACTTATCAGCGTCATCATCATTATAAAAGCAACCGGACGACGCATCCAAATATTTCCAATCAAAAAGATTATTTACCTCGGCAAAGACGCTGAGGTTCGTTCCGGCAAAACTTATCCTCTTCTGGATTCTTGCCTGGACATTCCTATAGGATTTCCACTGCAAATTTAAATTCAGATCTTTGTTCAATGGATCGTAGGTCTCATACGCGCCTGCTTCCCAGGTATAGTTAAAACTTAAATTGATATCACCAAGTAATATGCCCAAGTCTTTAGGAGTCAGAAACTGAATATTGGCTTCTAATATCGGCTGCGCACGCGGAGTATACTCTAAAGTGTCCCACGAACCGCTCTGCGCTTCTTGAAGCGGATCCTCGTAGTGCGCTTGTTTGCCAGTATTACCATAGCTCCTTACTCTATAGTCATAATTCAGCCAGCCTCTCACCCAATTCCCAAAGTCTTTACTGATTCTGAAGTCTATACCACGAATACCTTCGTAGTTTAAATTTTCAGGTATCCTGTATCGAACATCATAACCTACATAATCCACTGCCGCAAGCTGGTTTGTAACATCCTTGTAATAACCCGCGAGGTGAAGTCGAAACATATCCCAGATACTCCAGTCAGTACCTAACTCGTAAGCCCTGGTAAGTGGCCAATCGATTTCCGGGTCTCCCAAATACTTAATACCAGAACGTTCAGAGCCCCAGAAGATCTGATACATATTATAAGATGCAGGCAGGGAATAAAAATCCCCGTAATTGAAATACAATTTAGCATTCTCTGAGATAGGATGTGAAATTCCAATACGAGGAGCTATTTTCAAATGACCCTTCGCAGGATGAGTTTCTGCGTTGGCAAATAAATATTCTTTCCCCACCCTCGAAAAGTAATAGTCGTAACCTGTCAAGTTGAACCAATCCAGATTAGGATAATTCCAATCGGCTCTCAACCCGATATTCGCAATAATACCTTCAAATTCGATTTTATCCTGTATATAGGCTCCTACTCTCGTGGGATCAGCTTCCCAATCGACAACCCAATTCTCACCAGGGGACTCCCATCTGTTTTTTGCATAGAGAGTATTCATGTCAGTATAGTTGTAATCAAGACCAATTTTTACTTCATTGTAAGCGTTAATTTGACTGGTAAAGTCAACTTTAAAATCCCAGGTATGCGATACTGAGGAATCAACAGCTCCAGCGCAATGCGCTCCCATATATACACCATTCAGTTGTACATCAGTACCTTCTAAATAATATCCATAAGGAATTTCAGTAACTGTCGCACCACCCGGCAACGTATATGTTGTAGTATCCCTCGGCTCAAAGGTTTCATACGCGCTACAATACCTCTCATTACTCAAATGAGAGATCCTGACCGTATAGAAAGCATTCTCACTTATTGCATGGTCAAAAGTAAAACCCTGCATATTGTTATAAACATCATAAGGAGGAATAAAAGCAGGATAATACACTGCGTGTTTCGAAGCCACCTCGCTCCTGAATACATCATCTCCTTTCGAAAGATAAATTCCGCCTGCTCCTCTCGGACCTCCCACAGGATCATAACCTACTCCCTGAACAAAATCAACAATCTGAGTACCGAGGTCACCTGGTGTTAAATTAAGACCATACGGTCGGTTTTCCGCACCGAGTTCTCCATTCGAGCTTGCTGACACAGTGTTTTGCTCACCATACATTATATCAAAGCTTAATTTTATCGACTGGGTAAGATGAGAGACCAACTTCAACATTGTATTTTGCTCAATATAATAATCTCTGATAGTCGGAAGGGCAAACGCATCTTTGTTCTGCCTGTAGCCGGCATAAAAACCTAAATCTCCTAAAAATCCACCAACCACGGGAACAGGACCTCCAAAACCAGCATCCACGTTCCAGTCTGGTTTATCACCATACGTCCTCTCTCTCGCAGGACCGACATAATCTTCAGGAACCAGTTCATCCGCCCCTACAAGTCTCTGCGTCCACATAAATCTCTCACGTAAAGCTTCTGCACTATCAGGATCCCCTCCGGCTTCTCTAAGCCAGCCGTTATCAAATCTAAAATAGCGCGTTTGAAGGTCAGTGTAGTAATCGCCTAAAACGGAATCTCCTGCGCTATAAGCATTCCTTGCTTTTGTTATAAGACCTCTTCCGCCTATCCAGCAAAGACTATCTTTTTCTATAACGAAAGCTCCTACCCAATAATGGGTCGTATCATAAACAGAGATACCCCGGTGTTTCATATGAGCCGGACTGAAACGAAAATTTATCGATCCCTGATAGACCTTGGAAGGCTCTCTGGTTACAATATTTATTAAGCCCGAACGGAGATTACCATACTCGGCGGCAAAACCACCCTTAATGACGTTAACTTCTCTTACCATACTTAAGGGCGGCATCAAAGCAGGGGCATTTGTACGACCATCCACTAAATTCAAACCATCTGTCGTAAAACTAACCTGATCTATACCCCCTCCTCGCACATTCCAACCTCGAACCCCAGCCTGTCGATTAATATAATCCCCAATTTCAGCAACAAACGGAACAGCCTCTATGTCTTCGCTTTTCGCGGAAATAGCGGAAGACGAAAGGTCCATTTTTATGATTTCTGCATTAGCTTTTACGGTAACACCTTCTCCCGGAATTACAGCGGGCTCAAGACTAAATCTAAGCTGGGTCATGTGATCCGTACTTACCTCAACACCTGTCAGAGTAACACTTTCATACCCCATCATCCGTGCCTGTACATTGTATATATCCGGGGGTACTCTAAGGATAACAAAATATCCGGTTTGAGCTGCCGCGGCTCCCATAGCAGTACCTTTAATCAAGACATTAGCTCCGGGTAAAGGTTCGCCTGTTCGGGCATCTATAACAACACCTGTGATCTTTCCTGTAACTGCCGCTTTTACGCTTGGGTTAAAGGCTAAAAAAGACAAAATAACAAGCAGCCCACCTATAACCCATCTGGGCAACAATTCTCCTCCCCTTCTCGTACTTCTCATTAAAGCCTCCTTTCATTAGGGTTTACAAATTGGATTAAAATTGAAGACTGAAATATAGAACATTTGACAATGTCTCTTCTCACATTTTGAAATATAAACTCTGCTTTAGAAAAACTCAACTTTTTTACACCCCCCCTGAAACCTCAGGTCAAACAGCTTAAAACATAACTACTCCTTAACCTTACCAGATTATAATCTTTAGACTTACTCATAACTACTCCTTAACCTTACCAGATTATAATCCTTAGACTTACTCATAACGAATCTAATATTAGCTATTAGTATAATAAAAGAGAATTTTTTGTCAAGGGTAAAATCTGAAACTTGGACACACCTTTAAAAAACATAGGGGAATAAAAACCTATTCGTTGCAAGAGCTTGACAATAGTTTTTGGCTTTTAAATTGCAAAAGATGTGTCTTGGCTTCAGAAAAAAACCCAATGTTGTTTTGATGCAATATGTCATATTTCACAGCCTGAGTTAATGTCACATTTTACAGCTTGAGTTAATGTCACATTTTTTTATAAATAAATGTCATATTTTTACCCGTATGATCTGTGCTTTAAAATATCCTCTATTAATTTCTCTTTCTTCACAAGAAAATTTTCCTCCGATATTTCTGTTTGATAGATAACCTTACCTTCATACAAAATCCATATTGTACCTTCGGAAGATACTCTTACTTCTGCTTTTTTTCTAGATGGATTAAGTTTCCTCCTCGTTAGAGGAGGAGTATCTCCTGTTTACAGAAACTTATTGTGCTATCGTTTGATACATTCCTCACATACCTCTTGGTAAATACTAAATCAAGATTTATCCCTCTATCACTTCTATAAACACTTCCTTCCACTCTCGGTCTTCTTTTAAACCTTTTATTCCAGTAAGAAATAAATACCTCTCTGAGAAAACTATTCGCTTCTCTATAGTCTTTTATCTTTGCCAGCCACATCTCATTTATAAGTCTATCCTGGAATGTTCCAAAATCCCTCCCTATCCTTCCTTTTGCCTTAGGAGAATTCGCAGGTATTAAAGTGATACCAATATCTTTCAATAGCTTTTCTATATGAGTCTCTTCATGTTCAATACTAACGTTATAATGTAATCCCCCATATCTGGTAGTTTTGAAATGGGAAGCTTTATCAACATACAAAGACATAAAAATTCCTTTATTTTCAACAACTTTCCTTATAACTTCCATATTGTTAAAGGAGGTATCTTTATAAAAAAACTTTGCAAATAAAAGTTCATTTGTGGCATCGTCTATCATTGTTATGAGATACCAATCCTCCGGAATATTTTCTAACCATTGATGAAGGGAAGAATCCATCTGGATAAGCATTCCTTCTCTTGGCATCCGCTTTCTCCTCTTATAACCGCTATCTCCTTTTCTCTTTCTAGGTTTATGAAGTCTTTTTTCTATTAAAATATTTTTAACCGTACTGTAAGAAAGATGAATGTTTTCTAAATTATTTAGCTTCTCATTGAAATGGGCTATATTAAATCTACTATCATATTTCCCCTTAAATAAACCTGAAACTCTTTCTTTCAATAGGTTCGAAATACCTTTTCTTCCGCCTCTCTTCTTTGAAACAATCCCTTCAAGTCCTTTTTCTTTAAAAGCTCTTTTTAACCTTAAAGCATGCCGATAACTGATCCCTAAAAGAATGCTTACTTGATTACCTGTTATTTCTCTTTTAAGCCAGCTATTGATTATTTTATGTCTTTTAATATCTTTCATAGTAAGGGAATACTTTTCCAAGATTACCTCCTTTTTTACGAAGAGGTAACCTTTTTTCTATCTTTTTCAATACTAAAAACTCCAACCAGTTATTATAAATAAATGTCATGTTTTCCCTCCCAAATGTGACATTTATTTATGAAATTAAAGTAGGACATTTATTTATAATAACAACATACCTTAAAAAAACCCTTGACATTAAGTTTTATTTCGTTATATTGTTAGCTATAAGGATAATGAAATTTTTAGTCAAACAAAATAAAAAATGGGGGTGCGATAATGCAGTTAACTGTGCAATTAAAATTTGGCAAATAAGGCCTTTTCTTCTTTTACGGAAGATGAGGAGGGAAGGCCGAAATATTTTATTATGTTTTCTTCAATGAAGATCACCCATCGTAGAATAATCGTAGAATAATAGAATTAGATTATAATTTTTATTTAAAAGTAAGTTTAGATGTAAGAATGTTAAGTTTAAATGTAAGAATGTTAAGGAGGTTAAGAAGTGAAAAGACTTTTAATTTTATCAAAAATGTTAGTGTTACTTGTTTGTTTTAGTCTTATGCTTTCTGCCGCCAATGCTGGTAGCACCATTAATGGTAGGCTTATGGTCCCATACGTAGTGGATGCTCCTACAAACGACGGGGTAGAAGATGCATCGTGGACTTTCCAGGATGTTGGACTATTTACTTTAATTGACGGTAATCCCCCGATGGGGGCGGAAGATGTATCAGCATGGTATAAACTCGCCTGGAATGAAGATGCTCTTTATCTTTTTGTACATGTTGTAGACGATACTATAGCGGCTGTTGCGAATTCCTGGGAATCCGACTGCGTAGAAATATTTATCGATGGTCAAAACGAAAAAGCCGGCGCCTTGGACGCTAATGATGTCCAGTGGAGATGGGTTGCTGGAGAGGACACTCTGGCTCTTTGTTGGGCTAGTGGTGATAATTTACGCCCGGCTGAATATTATCTTTCTTGGACAGAAAATACCGACGGTTATGACATGGAGCTGGAAGTGCCTGTAGCAGGTCTGGAAAAATTAGGTACCCCGATGGCGATTTCCATGGCAACAGGTACTGAAATTGGTTTTGACCTTCAGGTTACCGACAACGACTCGATTAAGTCTGATGATGGATTAAGATGGTTTGCCGCTGGAGGCAGCGACTACGGGGTTCCAAGCGCCTGGGGAACAGTGAAGTTTGATGGTACTAATGACACTTTGCAGATACCACAGGTTACGATTGCGCCTTACATTGATGGATTGCTGGATGCTGAGTGGACCTATGCAGATGTTCCGGAAATTACCATGAGTGTTATTGGAGGCGGTACTCCTAATTGCCCCGATAGCGGAAAACCCGACTTCTCCACATCTTTCCGTGCAGCCTGGAATGCCGAGGGTTTTTATCTCTTTGGCAGGGTAGTAGACGATGCTATAAGGCTACATGCTGATGACTGGCAGTGTGACTGCTGGGAAATTTATTTCGACGGCGATGACTCCAAAAACAGCGATTACAGCGACGGCAACGATGTTCAGTGGAGATTTGTTTTTGGGCAAGATAGCGCAACTCAGGGTCCATCTTCTTCTGAATGCGATATCGCGTGGGAACAAACCTTCGTTGGTTATAACGTAGAACTGGCGATTCCCACTGCAACTCTGGCAGATACCAATATCACTCTTGCGTCAGATGCGGTAATCGGCTTCGAAGTTCAGGCCGCGGATAACGACGGTAGTGTTCGTGAGGGTATTACGAAATGGTGGAATAAGAGCAATGACTCATATCTGAATCCAAGCCTCTTTGGAACGGCTATATTATCAGCGGTAAATGAGGACAAAGTTCCGGAAGAAGTGGCTACCAACATCAAACTATCAGCTCCTGCTATCCTTACCTCAAACGCCACTATATCGTATACTGTTCCGGCGAGAAGCTCTGTGAAGTTAAGTCTTTACAACTTAGCCGGTCAGGTAGCAAAAACTCTGGTTAACGAAGCACAAAGTGCTGGAATATACAATGTTCCTCTTGAGGCGTCCGGTCTCGCGAATGGTGTATATATATTAAAAATTGATGCATGCGGTACAACGGCTATAAACAAGGTGTTGCTGATTAAATAAACAGTTTTTATATTTAATCGATACTTATGCCTGTGGCACACTTTGCCACAGGCATATTTTTTTAATACAAAATTTGGTTTCTTAGATATTAACTTTTTCGCAAAGTTTGTTTAAAGGACATCCCCCACAATTAGGGTTTCTCGGAAAACAGATATTCTGTCCCAGGGTAACAAGAAAATCGTTATAAGTTATCCACCACCTCGAAGGCAGTTTTTCCCTCAGGGCAAATTCCGTCTCCGTCGGATTGTTTGTTCTGACATAACCGAATCTATTGGATATACGGTGAACATGGGTATCGACGCATATACCCGGTTTTCCAAAACCAATAGTTACAACCAGATTCGCGGTCTTTCTTCCAACACCCGGTATCCTAAGCAATTCCTCCAGAGTATCGGGAACCATACCCTGATATTTATCAATTATAATACGGGCAAGAGAGGGAAGCCTTTTTGCTTTTGTACGAAAAAAACCAACAGGGTAAATCAACTCTTCAATTTCACCTGGAGGTAATTTTGCCAACGCACGGGGAGTCGATGCCTTAATAAATAATCTCCGGGAAGCTTCTCTTGTAACCGCATCTTTCGTTCTAGCGCTAAGTACAGTTGAAACAAGTATCCTAAAAGGATCCTTCGTCTCACTTGCTATCTCCGTTACAATAGGAGCTTTCCATTCCTTGTATTTCTTCTTCAGTATATTTAAAACCTTTTCTATAGTACTATTATCCATTGAGGAATTATATTAGAACCCCGGCAAAAGGCAACCACCCCCCAACCACCAAAAACTAATTGAACCACAGAGGACACAGAGAAAAAAATATTAAACCACGAAACACACAAAATACACTAAACCCCACTACCCCTTTTGGCTTTGTGTTTAAAAAAACACACTAAAAAAATAATTAGCCACGGATAAACACAGATAAAAATAAACGAAAAAATCTTGAGTTAATCTAGTGAAATCTCGTGGTTAAAAATGTTTGGGAGTGGAGAGTTTTTATTCCTTGACATATAAAATCAAATTCATTATAATACTCAAAAAGGAGGAGATATGCGAAAATTGTTTTTATTGTTTTTTTGTTTGTTACTTATTTCCGGCTGCGGAGGCGGCAGAACAGTTAAGAGAATAGCCACAGATGAAGTTACGGATCTCTCAGGAAGATGGAACGACACGGATTCGAGACTTGTAGCAGAAAGCATGATTTCCGAAATGTTATCCCGCCGCTGGGTTATCGATTTCGAACAGGATAAATTAAAAGAACCCGTAGTCATCGTCGGCTCAGTCGTAAACAAGAGCTCTGAACATATAGATGTAGAGGTCTTTATAAAAGATATAGAAAGAGAACTGATAAACTCGGGTAAAGTTAAATTTGTTGCTTCAAAAAATGAAAGAGAAGAGATAAGAGAAGAAAGAATGGATCAACAGATGTACGCTTCCGAGAAAACAGCCAAAAAGCTCGCAGAGGAAGTAGGCGCCGATTACTTCTTAATAGGTTCCCTCTACTCGGTAGAAGATTGGTTCGAAGGGAAGAAGGCTATTCTGTACACGATAAACCTCGAATTAATCAACGTAGAAGAGAATACCAAAGCCTGGATAGGAAATAAAAAGATAAAGAAACTTATTGAACAAAGCGGATATAAATGGTAGTGAATGCTGCTTAAGCGTTTTTTTGCTGTTTTTTTAGCGGTTTTTATCCTGCTTTTTATCGGCTGCGCTTACGTACAAACTCAAGTCAAGCATTATAAAGGCATTGAAGAGGACTTTTCCTCACGTTTTTACAGTGGAGCGGCAGAGAAGATAGAGAAGGCTAAAAACGAAGGCAAGTATGAAGGCAAGGACAGGGTCCTGTATTACCTGGATATGGGTATAGCATTACACTTCGCGGGAAGGTATGCTGAGAGTAATGAATCTCTCGATAAAGCAGAAATTGCGATCGAGGAGAACTTCACCAGGTCCATCTCAAAGATGATGATTTCATTCCTGCTGAATGACAATGTTCTTGATTACGCCGGGGAAGACTACGAAGACATCTTTATCAATATAATAAAGAACCTTAATTATATACACTTAAAAAAGACTGAAGACGCAATGGTGGAAATACGCAGAACTAATTTAAAATTGAACCGATTGCAGGATAAATATAGCGGTATGGCAGAGAAATTAGGTGAAAGCAAAAAACTCAAGGAAAGTGAAACCGAGTTTAGTTTTAACCCCGGAGAAATAAATCTCAGATACTCCGTTACCGGCAGTTACCTTTCAATGCTCGGATACAAAAGCATGGGTGACTGGGACGATGTCAAAATTGACAGAATAAAGCTCTTGGAAGCTTCTTCGGGCAGGTTGGAAAATTTTTCCTCGGAAATTTTGTCACCTGCAGCAGAAAACACAGTTCCCGTTTACACCCTATGTTTCGCAGGCAAGAGCCCGGTTAAAATACAATCCACTCTGTTGCTTGACTTCGACCCGGACTTAAATATGGCAAGAGTTATGCTCCCGGGTAAAAAAAATACGGAAATTAATTCTTTCAGATACAAAAGCGATAACGAATTACATTTAAAATTTGCGGTTCCGGAAATAGCAAGAAGGAAATCCGGAATCAGGCATATCAGGACTCTTGTAAACGGGAAGGCTCTGGGAGAACTGCACCTGATTGAAGATTTCGGTCATATCGCAGAAGAAACCTTTAAAGTAAAAAAACCCCTTATTTACCTTAGAGCCGCGTTAAGAACCTTAATCAAAGCTTCTATAGATGCTAAAGCAAAAGAAGACATAGATAAGAAATACGAAGACAAAAAAGAAGAGGAAAAAGATAAAGAAGAAGAAGTTAGGGAACGAGGGAAAAACAAATTTATGGCAGGACTACTTAAGTTTGCCGTGGATGCCGTAACCGATATAACCGAGAATGCTGACCTCCGATGCTGGAGAACTATGCCCGGAAGGGTTTACGGCGGAAAAATCGATCTTCCGCCGGGCGAATATGAAATCGTCTTCGAATATTTAGATGAACGCGGTAATGTTGTAGATTTAGAGAAAAAAAGAGTTCTCATAGATAAAAACGATATGAACCTAATAGAGGGGGTATCGTACAGATGATTAAAAATCTTTGTATTGCAGGATTCCTTATATTTATACTTTTGGGATGCGCTTCAAACGCTTCAAGGACTGAAAGAAATAATTTCCCTGAATGGATTGAAAATCCGGATACTTCATACCCAAAAAGGCTCTACCTGACTGCTGTAGCAAGCGCAAGCTCGCTCGACGAAGCGAGGCAGCGTTCGATTGCATCTCTTTCGAGCATTTTTTCCGTAAACGTAAATCTTGACAGAAGAATTCTGGAAGCATATTCCGAGAAAAAAAAGGATGAAGAAATCGATTGGCAGCATTCCGTAAATCTCGTCAACAGAAGCGTTCTCACCAGCGAAAACGAACTCATCAACGTAAGAACGGCAAAAACTTATTTCGACGAGAAAACCGCAACCTTTTACGTCCTTTCTATAATAAGTAAGGCAGAAACGGAAATGCTTTATCTTGAGGAAATAAAAAAGAGCGATAAATCTCTTGTGAGTTTTTACCAGGAGGCTAACCTTGCGGAAAACAAAATCACAAAATTTATTTATCTTAAAAAATGCATGGAGCTAATCAAAATCGGTGAAGCCCTCCGCTCAATTCACAGAATACTTTCCCTCATGGGTGACACCCCATCCCTACCCATTCCAAAAGAAGATATCCAGGTTAAACTACAAGAATTAAAGACACAGATAATAGCAAAAATAGAAGCATCCGGAAGCGAGAAAGAGAAACTTTCTTCCTATTTAAGAGAGGTGGTATATCAAATAGGTTTCAGTGTCGGAGAGGAAAATCCGGACATTATAATCAAAGGTAACCTGGATATAGCCCCTCTCGAATTCCCTCGTGAAGGAGAATTTGTTCGCTGGGAACTTACCGTCGACGTGACGAACGCAATGACAGGTAACACCATGAATACATACACAGCAAGCGCAAGGGAAGGACATGTTTCACGTGAATCTGTCAAAGGAAGAGCTCTGGACAAAGTTAAAGAAGAGCTTAACAATAATTTCTACGAAAACTTTACCGCGTTTTTAAGTGAATCCTACGAAAAATAGCTTAATGCTATAATATCGATCAGATACAGCAAAAGATTTATCTTGAATAAAGCCCTAAGGATAAAAGGAGTTGGAATGTTTTATAGACTATTCAAATATTCATTTTTATTACTTTTAATTTTAACATTAACCTGCACACGTAAATCACCCAAAACATTGGAAACTAAAGTAATTGACAAAATCCACGAATTAAACGGTTCGGATAAGGACCCGCAGTCTTTTGCCGCACCGCAGGGTGAACCCCTGCATCTATATCCCCCAAAACTAAAATTAGTGAAAATATCTGCGGATACAGTTTACCTCACGGTTATAAACGACTTTTACTTAACCCAATCCATGGGAACTACAGGAGCGGAAGATTATATCGTCAACTCGGCGACTTCACTCTTGGAAATTGACGGAATAAACTATGTTGACTACGATTTTGCCATGGGTGATCATGCCTATCCGGGTACCTTTTCCAAAGCAGGGTACGAGGAAAGAGAAGAATAAACCCTACCCCCCTCCCTATCTAACAATAGCCACAGATTTACACAGATTAGCCTAGCGCGGCAAAGCCGCTATTTAATTGCCACAAAGACACTAAAACACAAAGCCCCACACCCAATTTTATTGTATTTGTTTAAAACCCATCCCACAACATCTGACAGGAACAACAAATCACACTAATTACACAAATTATTTTTTTTCTTTGTGCCTTGGTGACTTAGTGGCTAATCTTTTTAATCTTTTTGCAAAAAAAACAAAAAGCTGACTGACAGTACTACAGAGCCCATAACTTTGAACAAAGAGCAAGCTTTAATAACACCCTTAAGATATACTTATTGATACCAGGCGTTTCCTAAAAGTTGATTTCGTGATTTTTCGTCATTCAGAAGGAGTAAAAGTTGTCCTTCTTCAAAACCACTGGCATAGAGTTTTTTAATCCAATCGGTTATTTCTTCCCGAGACGGTTTACGACCACGATTATGCGACGGATAATATCTCTGCTGTGCCCCAACAATCTGGGCTATAATTGCCTCTTTTTGAGATAGATTCATTCCTTCTCCCTCATAAATTACTATATACAAATCGTACGAAAAAAAATATAAAAGTCAAGTACTTTTTTACCACAAGACACAAAAAAACCTTTACCACAGAGAGCACAGAGAAAAAACGAAAAACACAGAGAACACAGAGTTTTTTTTGTTGTTCCTACTCAACTACTCAACGATTTAACCACTCAACTTAGATTCGAAGAATCTATGATAATGGACGCAGATTAAACAGGATTAACAGGATTTATTTATTAGTCCAAAGTCAAAACTAACTCCAAAATAATCTTACATGGAGACACAAAGAACACAAAGTTTATTTTTTGTTTTTTATTTTGACTCAAGACACACGACTCATGACTCGGGTAGTACTAACTACCCCTTACTCTCTTCCCTCCGGTTTAGGGCGTAGTTTTTTATCTTGAGTCCAGCCATTATTCGCATCTATAAAACAATCAAACATCGGGATATAAGGTTTAATATCAACAAGTGGTGTATTATCAAGAATATCTATCCCGCTCACATCTAAAATGTTTTTATTTCTTTTTTCCAGTTTTACTATAGAAAAGCCAATTCCATTTGGTCTGCAGGGATGCCTGGACGAGAAAACCCCATGCGGAGCATCATCCAAAAAAGTTGGCCGGCATAATTTAACCTCACCTGCCCTATCGAATATAAAAAATAAAATAATATGCGAGAAAGTTTCTATTGTTTCTAACGCTTCTTCATATTCGGTAAAAATTTCAATCTGTCCTTTTCCTTCAGGTATAACATTTCCCTGGATTGGACATTCCTCTTTTATCTTGTACGGACTGTGAACTATTCCTATTTGTTTTATCTCAAATTCCATTTTTCACTTAAAACTCAAACTTGACGTCTTTAATTCACATTAATGCGGTGCTGAAGTAACGTTCGGCACGATCGGGAAGAACAGTAGTTATATTTCCGCTAACTTCACGGGCTAACTGTCGTGCTGCCCAAACGTTTGCGCCGGAAGAAATCCCTACCATCAAGCCATAATCTCTACCCAATTGACGGGTCGCTTCAATCGCATCTTCATCGGTCACCTCAATAACCTCATCCACCAGGGATACATCCAGAATCTTAGGCACGAATCCATCTCCAATTCCTTGTATCTGGTGAAGTCCGGGTTCGTGTCCGAGAAGGGCAGAAACGTCTTTGGGTTCTACCGCCACAATCCTAACATCCTTATCATGCTCTTTAAGAAATTTGCCTACACCCTGGAGTGTTCCTCCGCTGCCAACACCGGCAACAAAACCGGCAATATCGCCTCTCATTTGACGCCATAGTTCATGAGCCGTTTCTTCATAGTGAATACGGGGATTATCAGGGTTCTCAAATTGCTGACAAACTACAACGTGTGGATCCTCTGATAACATCTGCTCGACATAATCTACAGATCCTTTAATACCATCCTCGGCTGGAGTAAGTATAAGTTCCGCTCCCAGTGTGCGTATCAGTTTTTTGCGTTCTACACTCATGTTTTCCGGCATAATGATTCGGACCGTGTAGCCCTTTAACCGACCTACCAGGGCAATCCCGATACCGGTGTTGCCTGAAGTGGGCTCTACAATAATTGAATCCTTATCAAGACGATTATCTCTCTGTGCCCCTTCAATCATTGCCAAAGCGACACGGTCTTTGATGCTACCTCCGGGGTTCAGGTACTCAGCCTTTACAAAAAGATTTTCTCCTTTCAATTGAATCATCGGAGTATTACCAATTAAATCAAGAATATTATCGGTTAACATAATCCTCTCCATTTATCATTTTATTATACCAATAAACTTTAACTTAAGATAATTCATACGCTATAATATAAATTGCAAAACACTTATGTCAAGAAAGGAGATTGTGCTAACGTATGCTGAATTGTCAAATAGCTGTTTTAAAATTACTATGTCAACCCTCCTATTAATTCACGCTGATTTCCGAGCGAGTTCATTGCCAATTTTGTTTCTCTGCGGCAAAAAAATCGAGCGGGAAGAGAAAATAACACTCTTGACTTATGGTCGGAAATTTCTTATGATATATATAGATTGAAACAGGGGGTCTAGTATGGACAAAAAAGATGATTCAAGAGAAGAAATATTAGAGAGGATAAAAAGTGTTGACTACAGATTAAACTCAATTGAGAAATTTTTGAAAGAAGCGAAAGAAGTAGTTGAATCGATTGAAGAGTCCCTAGAAGGCGATAAAGAAGAAAAAATATCAGAGGAAGAACTTCCGCAAGAAAAGGAGGAAGAAGTGGCTTATCTCATTAAGGAAGAACCCGAAGAAATCGAAGAGGAGAAAAAGCCTTTTGTTTATGAACAACCCGAAGAAGAAATTAAGATAAAAGCCACATCCGTTACTGCAGCTGACCAGGAAAAAATCTGGATTAATATTTTGCACAAAATTGGGATCGTTGCGTTACTAATAGGCGTAGGGTTATTCATTAAATATTCATTCCCATACGTTGGACTCTGGGGCAGAATAGCGATAGGTCTGTTCATAGGAACCGCTTTGCTCTATACGGGAGAAAAATTAATGAAAGGATACGGGCATTATGCTTTAGGGATTTCAAGCTGTGGGATCGTAATTCTTTATTTTTCGTTTTATGCTGCATCCGCTTTCTATAATTTAATACACCCCGCCGCAACTTTTTTTCTGATGCTGCTGGTAACAATTACCGGAGTTCTATTATCCCTTAGATACGATTCCAGCGTTGTCTCTTTCATTGCCGTTATAGGGGCATTTCTTACTCCTTATGTATTCCGGGGTGGTGAGATTACCCCTGTAGCACTGGTTATACTTTTTTTGTATCTTGCCCTTATAAACGGATGGATTCTTATAGTAACGAAGATTAAAGAATGGAAATGGCTTAATATCCTGGCGTTTTCTCTAACGGCAATGATGCTTCTTACTACCATTAAGTTTTCAACGGAGAGCGGATATCCCTGGGTGTTTTTAACGTTTTCTACTGTGTTCTTTGCTCTTTTCTTTTATATACCAAGAAAAGAGAATACCGAATCATTTGTTATACTTTTTCTTAATCCTTTTCTTTATTATTT